>ERZ791865.84-NODE-84-length-155794-cov-20.350914_pt1 | contig 155794 bp, 114 predicted proteins | sample MGYA00509942_ERZ791865 | MGnify/ENA primary metagenome ERZ791865 (study PRJEB30046, sample SAMN00792098) | human gut metagenome | study: EMG produced TPA metagenomics assembly of the A metagenome-wide association study of gut microbiota in type 2...
ATGCTCATGAAACGACATCAACGCATCGCCCCGCTATTCTCAGATGATTTTTGGGAGACACGCTGACGAAGTCAGGAGAGAAACTTTCCGACGAGGATTACCGCAATCCCAATATAGTGGCCCGAGGCTACACGGATTACGTCACCGTTCAGGATTATCCCATGCGAGGCAGACCCGTTTATCTGCACATGCGCAAGAACAAATGGTGGGACAAGAGTACTAATGAGATATTCTCCTACAATCTGGAACTTCCCAACGAGGAAGGCACACGACTCAGCGCCGAGTTCGTGGCTTTTTTAAAATACGAAGGTTGAGACGACGGCACTGTCGATCAAGCACATCGCGCAGATGTACTGCGTCAACGGCAAGTATTTTGCTGAGCTGTACCGTAATAAACTGAGCGGTTACCATCAATGGCGTGATGACCGGCTGGCTTGTGGATTCTATTTCAACGCCGCCAACATCGGCCCGTATATGAGTCTTGACGAGACCTGTCTGAGCAATGGCGAGGTATGGACTTTCCTGACCAACAAGGACGGTCACGGTGGCCGTGGAACACTGGCGGCAGCCATTCCGGGCACGAAAAGCGACGAGATCATCTCCATACTCATCGGTGCGATGGGTAAGTCCCTGAGACGAAAGGTCAAAGAGGTCACCTGCGATCTGTCGCCCTCAATGATGCTCATAGCTGCCGAGGTTTTCTACAACGCCCATGTGGTGAACGACCGTTTCCACGTGCAGCAGGTTTACAACGAGGCTGTCGATGAAATCCGTGTCGACATCCGCAGGCAGCTCATAGCCGAGGACAACGCCCGCGATAAGTCGGAGCCTCCTGCGACATACTCAAACGGCAAGACCATGCGCCAGATACTCGCCCGCAGCAAGCACATGCTGATGATGGCGCAAAGCAAATGGACTGACATACAGCGCCATCGCGCAAACATTCTGTTCAAGCACTATCCAATACTGAAAGATGCCTATCACCTTGCAATGGAACTTCGCCGCATATTCAATATGAAGCTCTCACCGACAAAAGCCATGGGGGAAATGAACAGGTGGTATGAACAAGTAATGACTTTGGGCAACAATAACTTCCGCTCCGTAATAAAGACATTCAAGAATCACGCCCCGACAATCCTCAATTATTTTCGTCGCCGAGCCACCAACGCCTCAGCCGAGGCATTCAATTCCAAAGTCAAGATATTCCGTGCACAGATGCGAGGAGTAAGAGACCGTGATTTTTTTATCTTCCGGCTCGTCAAGCTATACGCCTGAATTTTTAACACTACATTCTCCTTGTTTTAACAAATGCACCAGAAATTCGGCTTGAGCCGATTTTTAAGCTCTGAATACCTTTGCTGATTAGTATGTTACAATGCAGTCTCGCCATTTGTTTCGTTTTAATTGGCCGCAAGGTCAATACTTTTTCACAAATCCACAAAATAAATTTTCACGAGGGGATAAAAAGTACTATATATCATACCTCATTCAGCCAATTTCAAAGCTAATGATGATATAGCAGCCAAAAGTACAATTTATCATACTTATATTTGGTATTCTCAGAAATTATCCTTATTTTTGCATAAAAGTTTATTATGTCAGACTATGGAACTGATGGATATAATGAAACAGCGTAGAGAAACTCTCTCCCTTACCCAGCAGGATCTTGCGGAAATGTCGCAAGTGGGTCTTGCCACAATCAAAGATATTGAGCGTGGCAAGGGTAATCCTGCACTTAGCACCGTGAAGAAAATTCTTGATGTTCTTGGCATTGAAATTGAATATCGTATAAGGCAGACCGTATGAAACAGCTTGAGGTATATTTCAATGATACAATGGCGGGTATATTGACAGAGCACAATCCGGGAATCGAATATTCTTTCCAATATTGTAAAGATTATCTTGACTCTCCCATGCCCCCGATTTCCGCGACGTTACCCAAAAGAACAGATGCTTTTTATTCTGAGCACTTGTTCCCTTTCTTCTCCAATATGATTCCGGAGGGGGCAAACCGCCGTGTGATTTGCCGCTCGTTGAAAATTGATGAACAGGATTTTTTCGGATTGCTTGAAGCGATGGCCGACAGAGATTTTATAGGAGCCGTTAATGTCAGGATGATTACCAATGATTGAAATAAAGAACTGCCCTTCTTCTCTTTTGGAAGGATTTAATACTTATAGTCCAAAGGCCGCCAAACTGCTATTTGGAAAAACAAAAGTGAATCCGATACTTGGATTTGACATTGACGAGTTCCGAAATGTCGGCGAGATTGCTGATGCCATGCACCGCATATCGGTTTCAGGTGTACAGGAAAAATTCCCGGGTATAATAAATGCTGATGCTATCAATATAGCAGGCGACAATGAGCGTTCGACGCATATATTGAAACCCGCTCCGTGGGACAAGACTCTTCGTGACCGCAAGATGATTCCTGCCAATGAGCATCTTACAATGCAGATTGCCTCACAAATTTACGGAATACAGACCGCAGCTAATGGTCTCTGTTTTATGCCCAAAGGACATCCGGTATATATCACCCGCCGATTCGACATCCTCCCCGACGGGTCAAAACTACCGATGGAGGATTTCGCCTCGATAATAGGCAAGAATGAACAGACCGCCGGACTCCAGTTCAAATACAACGGTTGCTATGAGGATATTGCCAAAGCGATTAGGGCAAATGTCGCCGCATGGATGGTTGACATGGAGAGATTCTTTGAACTTGTGGTTTTCAATTACATTTATGCCAATGGCGATGATCACCTTAAAAATTTCTCGTTGATTCTGAATGGGCGCGATTACCGTCTGGCTCCTGCTTACGACCTCATCAATACCAGCCTACATGTCAACGGCGATGACTTCGGTCTTGACGGTGGACTGTCATCTGATATAGAAAAGAGCGAGGTTTACGATAGAACCGGCCACCCCTGCCGTCTGGATTTTGAGAGATTCGGAGACAAAATCGGCTTGGTGAAAAAACGTATAGAGAGAATCTTAAACAAATATATCGGATTCCCTGAAGAAGCAAAGCGACTTGTTGACCACAGTTTTCTAACCGAAAAACTGAAGCGCAATTATGTCCTCACCGTAAGCGAGCGCATAAGCCGCTTCAATAGGGTTTCCGAATAAATTCACTTTAATTCTGTTAAGGTTCTAGATTCTTCAATTGAATAGAACAAGAGCTACACTTTTTCGACCCAATAAACATAGCTCCATTACACTTTTTCAAACGAATAACTGAGTAGTTGCTACATTTTTTAAAACGAATCGATAATGACTTGTACCGGACCGTTTGCACATCTTAGTCAAAACAGCTATCTTTGCGGGTACAAAAACGCAGGCCTGAGAAGGTCTAAATTAGCGAATTATAGAAGGTATAACAGAGCAATTTCGGGCTTTTGTACCCGAAGGATTGCAATCTGTTGAGCGGCAACGTGTTCTACGCACTGCATCGGCACACAGTCCGTTCGATAACGACCGACAACGGTAGTGAATTCTGTGCCCATAAGATGATTTCCAAAGCTTTGGCTCCTAAGGGCTCACGAAATCCAAACCTCGTGTTCTTTGCGGACTCTTATTCTTCATGGCAGAAAGGGGCTATAGAGAATGCCAATAAACACATCCGTCAATACATCCCAAAAGGAACGGTTTTCAACCTTGACCGATGAGTTCATTCGCAAAATCCAGTATAAGATTAACCGTAGACCTCGGAAAAAACTCAATTTTGAATCCCCTAAAATTGTCTTTTTTCGAAAAATCGCTAATTTTGCAGTTGCCGGTTGAGAGTAGGATTTCATTACAATTCCCTTGTTTTGCAAAATTTTGATTGTTACTTCATAAAATATTCGTATTTTTGTACAACCAAATACAACTAACACCCGATGGCTATTCATTAATTGTTATGGCAATGACTCTAAAACAGTAACAAGCTATGAATCTGGCATCAAACACCTTTAATCTGTGAAATGATACCACCCTTTCAAAAATACTTATATCCATTTCTCAAATTGATGGGAGATGGAAAAGTTCGCAATATTTCACAAGTCTGCGAAGAACTCGGCCAGTCTATGCATCTAACAGATGACGAACTTTCGGAGACTTATGAAACAAGTGGACAGAATCGGCATCATGGACGTTGCGGATGGGCTCGCACATGGTTTCTAAAAGCCGGGCTTCTTGATTCGCCAAGTCGAGGATATTATGTCATTTCGCAATTAGGCACGAATCTTCTGGAATCAGGAGAAACTGATATTACACAGAAATTTTTAATTGAGCACTATCCAGGCTTTGCCGTATTCGCAAAAACAAAAAAGAAAGACACACACGTAAGCGTTTCGAATGAAACCCATGATGCATCAGACCCAATGAATCAAATCGAAGATGCATTTACCCAGCTAAACAATAAACTTGTAGATGATTTATTGCAATATATCGGCGAACAAGCACCTCAGTTTTTCGAAAAGCTTGTAGTAGATTTACTAGTCGCCATGGGTTATGGCGGTGATTTTGAGGATGCTGCAAAAGTCACCCAATTCTCCAACGATGGTGGCATTGATGGGATTATAAAGGAGGATGCTCTTGGATTAGACAAAGTATACCTTCAAGCCAAACGGTGGAAAGAATCAAACATTGTAGGAGCTCCTGATATTCATAAGTTCATGGGTGCTCTCATGTCTATAGGGGCATCCAAAGGTGTATATATTACGACATCCGGCTTCTCAAAAGCAGCTCTTGATGTCGTTGCATCTAACAAAAGCCTTAAGCTGGTACTAATTGATGGTAAACAACTTGCAAAGTACATGATAAAATATAATGTCGGAGTTATTTCGCAACACTCGTACACGATAAAGCGTGTCGATACCGGCTACTTTGAAGGAGACTGACAACTATCTACTAAATGCATTACACTATATGCCTAAAAAACAATCCAATCGATGCCTATATCAGTCTGATTTCAAATCATTCATCAATACCAACTCAGATACTATATTAGGAAGCATCCACAATGCATATCACGGTCAGACTCTTACTTCTACCAACGAGGCCTGGTGGGATGAAATAAGAATATTACAAGCAGTTCTTACGCCATGGAAAGATGAAGATGCCGAGATTATATTTGAATATGACATTCCACGTTTAGGCAAACGAATAGATGTCGTTCTACTTCTTCGGGGCATAATTTTCTGTCTTGAATTCAAAGTCGGACAAAAGGATGCATTGCAGACAGATGTAGAGCAAGTCATGGATTATGCACTCGATTTAAAGAATTTCCATCTCTATAGCCATGACAGAACGATTGTGCCCATCCTGATTCCGACTAAACACAAATCTTCATCAAATGTATTCCAATCTTCAGTGTATAATGATTCTATTTATAACCCATTAATAACGGGAACTGAAGATTTACAGAATTTAATTAAAGACGCTTTATTTCATGCTAATGCAGTTAGGCCGGAGTCGATTCGAGACTGGGTAATTAGTCCTTATACCCCAACTCCCACTATTATCGAAGCAGCTCGTTCTCTATACGAAAACCATTCCGTAGAGGATATAACACGCCATGAAGCGGATAAAGTTACCACCGACGCTACGATTTCATATATTCTTGAAATAATCAACCGTTCTAAAAAGAACGGTGAAAAAAGTATATGCTTTGTCACAGGAGTTCCCGGTGCCGGAAAGACCTTAGTCGGGCTTGATGTAGCAGTTAAACAATCTTATCAGGACAACGGGACTTTCAACGAAGAGGATGGAGCAGTATATCTGTCAGGTAATGGTCCTTTGGTTGCAGTTCTTACAGAGGCTCTGGCCCGAGACAATTACAAAAAAGCAAAAGAAAACGGTGACAAGAAGAATATTACGGATTCTCGTCGGGAGGTAAGCAAATTCATACAGATTATACACCGTTATAGGGATAATATGCTTGCTAAAATTAAGAATCCCATTGAAAACGGACATCTTGAAATCGACCCGCAGAAAGCAGTTAAGCTTAAGCAAAGTGGATATGGAGAGGTTGAACATGTTGCGATATTCGACGAGGCACAACGAGCCTGGACTCATAAGCGTATAGCCAATTATTTAAAACGAGGGGGAACCTATGGAAACAAACTAAAAGTTCAGGACTTTCCGATGTCTGAGGCCGCATTTCTAATGTGGTCTCTCGACCAACGCGAAGACTGGGCTACTATAGTATGCCTCATAGGAGGCGGTCAAGAAATAAATACCGGAGAAGCCGGCATATCGGAATGGATCTCAGCTCTTAATGATCAATTCCCACATTGGAATGTCTATATTTCAGATAAGTTGACAGAGCCGGAATATGCGGAAGGCAAGGTAAACGAATTATTAGGAAGTAATCCCAATGTATCATTTTCCGACAAGCTTCATCTTGGCGTAAGTCTCCGTTCATTCAGAGCCGAAACATTATCAGCCTTTGTACATTCATTGCTGTCATTTAACCCTGACGCTTCAAGGCTATATAAAAGTGTTGTGAATCATGGCTATCCTATTGTTCTGACACGCAATATGGACAAAGCACGAGCATGGCTTCGGCAACAGGCAAGAGGAACACAAAAGACAGGAATATTGATTTCTAAAGTATCAGCGCGTTTTAAACCATTGGCTGTACACGTATTACCACAAAGTGAAGATAATGCTGTACATTGGTTCCTCGAGGATAAGACAGATGTCAGATCTTCAAATTATTTGGAAGAAGCGGCAACAGAAATACAGGTGCAAGGTCTTGAAGTTGATTATGCATGTATCTTATGGGATGCCGATATGCGGTATGATCATGGCAAATGGTCATTTTGGAAATTTAATGGAAAAACTCAATGGATTCCAGAGAAAAATTATGAAACGCAAAAATATATGTTGAATGCCTACCGTGTGCTCTTGACTCGTGCTCGTCAAGGCATTATAATATGCGTACCCGAAGGAAACAAAAACCGTACACCTGACGGATTTCCGGAGGACAACACTCGGCTACCGGATTACTACAACTCCACCTATGAGTATTTCAAATCCATTGGAATCCAAGAACTATAGCCTCATACAGGCTCTGTCGAATATTATGCAGAATGTAAGGAGCGTTCTTCCTTACCTCGTAACTGTCTCGACATACATCCCCAACTGAGCCATTACAGACTCTCACTTTGAAGAATAACTATCTACACAACGCAATATTGTACACAATATGAACAAGAAAGAATACGCGCAGGCCAACAAGGCGTGGCTGGAAGCCAAGGCAAAGGATGATGGCGTCAAGCCGCTTCCCAAGGGTATATATTACAAGGTGATCAGCCCCGGCAGGAATGACGGTAAGCATCCATCGGAGCGAAGTGTCGTCACAGTCCATTATACAGGCCGTACCATCGACGGCAAGAAGTTCGACAGCAGCCTCGGCGGCGTACCCGTCGCTTTCCGGCTCAACGAGCTGATAGAGGGCTGGATCATTGCCTTGCAACACATGTGCGTAGGCGACAAATGGGAAATTTACATCCCCTCGGAATTAGGCTATGGCAAATACGCCCAGCCCGATATCCCCGCCTACTCCACCCTCATTTTCGAGCTTGAGCTTTACTCCATCGCGTAAACAGTCCAAACCCAGGATCATAGCTGAGAATTCAAAAGTAAGCGTCAAGAATAAAGGGTGTTGGATGATAAAATCTACAACGAATTAATAAGATGAAAGCATTGACATATTCTGCACCGGGACGGTTTGAGCTGATTGAGAAACCGAAGCCGGAAGTTTTGAATCCGAAGGATGCCGTGGTGAGGGTTACCCTTTCAAGCATCTGTTCGTCGGATCTGCATATTCTGCATGGGGCTGTGCCTCAGGCAGAGGTTGGCATTACTGTGGGGCATGAACTGGTTGGCGTTGTTGAGTCCGTCGGTTCGGAAATCAGCAAGGTTAAGCCGGGCGACAGGGTTGCGGTGAATGTTGAGACGTTCTGTGGCGAGTGCTTCTACTGCCAGCGAGGATATGTGAACAACTGCACCTCCGGAGGCTGGATGCTGGGCTGTCGCATAGACGGCGGTCAGGCGGAATATGTCCGCGTGCCGTATGCCGATAATGGTCTGACTCCGATTCCAGATAATGTCAGCGATCAACAGGCTCTGTTTGTCGGCGACATTCTCGCCACCGGTTATTGGGCTGCCAAAATTTCCGAAATTTTCGAGGAAGATACCGTGCTGATTATTGGTGCAGGACCGACGGGTTTATGCACGCTGGAATGCGTGCAGCTGTATCAGCCTCATAAGATAGTCGTTTGCGAGGCTGACAAGAGCCGACGGCATTTCGTGCGCCGGCATTATCCAAATGTCAAGGTATTAGAGCCGATAAAATGTCTTGATTTTCTCAAATCGATTACTGATGGTCGTGGCGCCGACCGTGTGATTGAAGTTGCCGGAGGCGAGGATACGTTTGAACTCGCATGGCGTTGTGCCCGGCCCAATGCCATCGTCACGATTGTCGCTCTTTATGAGAAAGAACAGATATTGCCACTCCCGTGGATGTATGGCAAGAACCTCACGTTCAAGACCGGCGGTGTCGATGCCTGCGACTGCTACAATATCATGCAGCTTATAGCCGAAGGCAAGATTGACACCACCCATCTGATAACTCACCGCTACCCTCTCAGCCGCATTCAGGAAGCCTATGACCTATTCGCCAACCGTGCCGATGGCGTAATCAAAACCGCCATCAATCCGGATTAAGCAGCAATATCGGAAACTCTATACCCACCTAATCAGGCTAATCAGGACAAACCTCCTCAAAGTGCTATTTATCATAATTTTATTTGAAAATTTCAGGAACTCTCATTATTTTTGCAGAAAAGTTTATTATGTCATACTATGGAACTGATGGATCACTAATGTTATTTCCGCAGTTGCCCGTAGGCGCGATGCGGTCGAAAGGTGCCAGTGCCTGAACCGTCACCTTATGACGGCATAACCGCCGCCAACAATGCAGACCACCCAGCCTCTTGCCGCTTTAGCATGAATATTCCCCAAACGGTATAATCCACGCTGTTGCGAAATCTTTTATACCCTATCTTTTATACCCTTAATGGTGTAATTTGAATCAATTCCATTATCTTTGCACCCAAAAGGGTATATCGCATGACTCTGTTGGCTAAATACGTTAAGGAGATGCGTAAGCAGTTCGGGCTTACGCAGGTTGACCTGTCCCGGAAATCCGGGGTGGGTCTGCGCTTTGTCCGCGAACTTGAACAAGGGAAACCGACCCTTCGCCTTGACAAAGTGAATCAGGTCTTGGCCCTCTTTGGCGCAGAAATGGCGCCGGCGAAAATGGAAAGACAAGTCTTCGAAAAAGATGATATTGAGTAAATAACATGGAAATCAAAAACGATAAGAAAGTAGTAATCACAGGCAAACGGATTTGCCTGGCAGCAGGAATACTGTCAGGAATCTGCGGAATCTTTTGGCTGACAAGGGCACTGTTTTACGATGACACCGACCTTCCGGCAATCCTGTCAAGCATTGCCATTGCGTTGTTCCTTACCATTTACGCTCAGAAGCGATAATATGGAGGAATTGAAATTGACGCCGGTTTCTCCGGAAATAATCGACTATGTGGAGCGGGAGATTATCCCCCGCTACTGCTCCTTTGACAAGGCGCATCAGGAGAATCACGTGCGCATGGTGATCGAACAGAGTCTGAAACTCGCCGGGCATACCCCGTCCATGAACGCCGGTATGGTTTATGTCATAGCGGCATTCCATGACCTCGGACTGGTCAACGGCAGGGAGAATCATCACCGGGACTCGCGCCGGATTCTTGAAGCTGACGAGTTTGTCAAGGCTCATTTCACTCCTGAACAGATTCGGATAATGTGCGAAGCAGTCGAGGACCACCGGGCTTCCAACAGTCAGAAGCCGCGCAGTGACTACGGATTGATTGTCGCCGAAGCCGACCGTTTCATCAACGCGGAAACTATAATCCGCCGCACCATCCAGTACGGGCTGGCGCACTATCCGCAGCTTGACCGCGCCGGACATTATCAACGCACCATCGAGCACCTCCATCATAAATACGGTCCGAACGGCTATCTGAAGGTCTGGATTCCATGGAGCGATAATGCAAAGAATCTGAAAAAGCTCCATGCCCTGCTGACCGACAGACCCAGGCTCGACGAGATATTCAACCGCATCTTCGAAGAGGAAGCACGCCCACAAGCCTAAATTACGGTGCTGGAGATATATCCCATCAATCCGGCTACATCCCTGTTTTAGTCGATACGCTTTTTACGAAGCCCTTCCCATACGGCACGGCGTCGGTTCCGACGGCTATCCGTTTCCGAAATCCCGAAATTGCGTATATTGCACCTTTCGATGTCCCGGATCAATATTATATGGTTTGTGATTTTGGCAATACCGGTGATATTCCCCGGGGCAACGTCAGATATTCAGATGCTTTCGGCTTATAATGTGTCCGGTGTCGGCAGTAAGAGTCCGTAGCAGGCCGACAACGCAGGAAGGCGGATTATCACTGTCTCGCCCCCCCGGAACGCCCTACCTCATCAATCGGTCAAACCTACAGGATTGGTTTGGCGTTATATTGTTGCGATGATTATAGAATTGATTGATAAGTCAGATTGCAATATGTAATGCGGTCTTATATAGAGACCATCGGCCATATTGCGATTGTGCAAGCGTTTATTTTGATGAGCAATGAGCCGGAAAGGTAATAGGTTCGCGGGGTTGAGTGCGGCGGGGCTGCTCGTCGCCATCGGAATTGTGTTCGGCGATATCGGGACGTCGCCCCTCTATGTCATGAAGGCCATCCTTGACGTCAACCCTGAGTTTGACCGGGATTATATTATCGGAGCGGTGTCATGCGTGATATGGACCCTCACCCTTCAGACCACAATCAAATATGTGTCGGTAGCTCTGCGCGCCGACAACAACGGCGAGGGAGGCATCATGGCTCTGTTTTCACTGGTCAAGAAGACCGGGAAAAGCGGCTGGCCGTTCGTGGTGGCCGCCATCGGAGCCAGCGCGATGCTGGCCGACGGCATTATAACGCCCGCGGTGACGGTCACGTCGGCCGTCGAGGGCTTGCGTTCACTGTATGTCGCCACGCCGGTGGTGCCCATTGTGCTGGTAATCATAACCGTGGTGTTCTTCGTGCAGCGTTCCGGGTCGTCTAAGATCGGAAGGTTTTTCGGCCCCATAATGCTCGTGTGGTTTCTGATGCTCGGCATCCTCGGACTGATGAATGTATGGAACGATCTGTCCATTTTCAAGGCCTTCAACCCCTGGTATGCGGTCCGACTGATTGCTACCAGTCCTGAATGGATGTTCATACTCGGAGCCGTGTTTCTCTGCACCACGGGCGCCGAGGCACTGTATGCCGACCTGGGGCATTGCGGCCGTTACAACATTACTTTCAGCTGGCTTTTCGTCAAGGTCATGCTTATTCTCAATTATCTCGGACAGGGCGCGTGGATTCTGGCCCATTCCGGTTCCATTGACGGTCTGGTAAATCCGTTCTACGCAATGATGCCTCAGGGCTTTCTTGGCGTGGGCATAGTCATAGCCACCGTCGCCGCCATAATAGCGAGTCAGGCGCTGATAAGCGGCGTGTTTTCCCTGATAGGCGAAGCCGTGAATCTCGACATCTGGCCAAGGATGAAGATAAGCTATACGGGAAATGTCAAGGGGCAGCTGTACGTTCCGGCTATAAATATGTTTCTGTATGCGGGATGCGTCGGCACCGTGCTGTTGTTTCAGTCGTCGGGCCGCATGGAAGCCGCATACGGTCTCGCCATTACCATAACGATGCTGGCCACCACGATACTGCTGTGGCGTTATATGCGGAATATCGGGACTCCAGCATGGCTCTCCTACTCATTTTTCATTGTGTTCTGCCTGTTGGAAGGAGCCTTTTTCGCCGCCAATATGTTCAAGTTCGTGCATGGCGGCTGGTTTACGGTTCTGATAGCCTGCGGGCTGTTCTGCATAATGTTTGTCTGGGACAAAGGACGCTCATTCCATCGCAGACATGTGGATTATAAATATTTCCCCGATTACATAGACATGATTACTGCGATAAGGGACGATGACGAAATAGCCCGCTATGCATCGAATGTGGTGTACATCAGCTTTGCGCCTGCAAAGAATATGGTGGAAAGCAAACTGCTGTATTCGATAATAAACAAACAGCCTAAACGGGCAGACCATTACTGGATCATCCGCATCGAGCGCACCGACATGCCCTATACCCTTGAATATTCGGTGGACACGATGGTCAGGGATGCGGTTTTTCTTGTCACCGTCAGATTCGGCTTCAAGGTGCAGCCGCGCATCAACGTATTCCTGAGGCAGATCGTGGAGGATCTGGTGGCGTCCGGCGACCTTTCGCTTACCAGCAGGTATCCCTCCATGAAACGGTATGGGATTCCGGGCGACTTCCGGTTCGTCCTGATTCACCGCGTGTTCTCCCCCGCAAGCATCTGCAACGCATACGAACGCAAGATAATGGCCGCGTATGAGACGCTGCGGCATATATCCGAGTCGACCGAAAACGCGCTGGGGCTGGATACAAGCGTGGTCACTGTCGAGACCGTGCCGCTGGTGATCAGAAGCGGACCGGAAACCAGAATCAGGAGAACCCGGACATGAGTGACCGTCCCCATGCCTGCGCAACGTAACAGGCCGCCGCATCGATGGCGAAATAATCGTGAGTCAGGAGCTGACAGAGAAAAAAAGAGGCGCGTCGGTCGGACACGCCTCTTTCAATATGTACGTTGGAATTGTCTATCCGGACAGACGGTTATTTCACCGTGAGTTTCACGGTCTGAGGCTTGCCGGACAGCGGCTCGATTACGAGCAGATATATGCCCGACTGTACGCCGCCGAGATCAAGGCGGCTGTCCGAGCCGTCGAATGCACGCAGCGCGCGTCCCGAAAGGTCGTAGAGCACGGCACGGTTGAACTCGCCGCGCACGTTGGTGTATCCCGGAGCCGGATTCGGCCGGACACTGATCTTATCGGTCTGAACGCCGTTCACGCCCGATTCGCCGAACACTATCTTGGCAGGAGCGGATTCACCGGACGCATATACGGCCTTGACCTCGGCGTAATGCTCGCCCGATCCGGGGGTCAGCATGTACGAGCAGTCTTCGGTATCCGCGAGTTTCTCGCCGTCAAGCGACACCTCGTATTTCACCTCCGGACCGGACACGGCTGTGTTCATAGCCATATCGTTGCCGCCGGAGATGGTCACATCGTCCATAAACAGAGTGAAGCCGTCGGGCGACACGCAATTCACGGCCACGTAACGGGCGCCGGCAGGCACCGTGTACTTGAACTCGGTCCATGTCTGTTTAGGCACATCCACATTCTCGGCAAGCCATGTGAAGGACTCCGGATCCGTGTCGGTCATGGAGTAACCCACACGTATCACCTCGCCGTATGTCTGCGAATATCCGCGGGCATGGAAGCTGAACGTATAGTCGTTGTGATAGGTCAGGCGCGGGGAGATGAACCAGTCGTTGCTGCCCGAACGGCCCGCGAAGCAGGCCAGCTCCTGTTTCCCGCTGTACGGCAGCGATGCCGAGCGGGCATCGGCCATCGAAGGCGTGGTCAGCCAGGGATTGAACACCATGAAGGAACAGGGCTGCGTTCGGCCCGGGAAGTCAAATTCCTGCTCGGCGAACGTGCGGCTGCCGTCGGCGTCACGATACAGCCAGCCCACTTCACCCGCCGAGGCCACGGCGAAGGCGTCATGATCCTCGAAGTCGTCGAATATCTCGCCCGATTCGTTCCATGTCAGGCGGAACCCCTTCTCGGCGTCACCGCTGACGCTGAGGTTGACCGGCACTGCGATTATCTCGCGGAGCACCAGATCCTCAAGCTTCAGGTCCTTATCCGCATAGAGGTCGGCTGTCCTTGCGTCGAACTCATAACCGGGCAACGACACCTCAACAGTGTAAGGACAACGCCAGATGTCGTTGAACTCCACGATACCGCCCTCGCCCACCGTAGCGTTACGCGAGTCGAAGGGATCTTGACCGGCTATCGAGACCATGGCGCCATTGGCGTCGCCCGAATGCGAGTTGGTGCGGATCTTCAGCGAAAGCTTGCCTGTCATCTGACGGGCTATATAGTACGGCAGCACTACTTTCGCTGACTCGGAGCCGTCGGGATACACCGTGGACACCGCATAGCGGTACACCCCTGCCGGAGCCTGGGCCCATGTGGGATCGGCCGCCGTCAGGCCCTCTACCGGCTCGGAGTTGACCGGCTGCCAGTCTTCGTTTCCGAAGCCTGCGGAGCGCCATACGTTATAACGTGCGTAGGCGGGGAACTCCTCATCGCTGTTGCGGATACCCTCGTCGGAATAAAGGTCGCCCGTGCAGCGTATCATGAGATTGCCGCCAAGCGACTCCTCGGTCAGATACATATAGTCGCCCGAGTTGTAATCCGTGGAGAACGCATATACATTTTCCTTGAACGGATGGGTCTTAGGCGAATGGTCAACGCCGATTCCATGGAAGCCGGGATAGTTGACCGACACGAAACATCCGCGCGGCGCCTCGACTCCGTCGGGAATCTCGATGCTGTTCCACTGGTTGTCGCTGTTCAGGACGGCACGCTGGCTGTACAGAAGCGTTCCGCTGGGATTTCCCTCCTCGTCAAGATCGAATATATAGATATTCACGGAGTTATGCGGGCCGCCTTCGGAAGTGGTGTACCAGCTGGCACCCTTCAGCGTCATTGGCGTGTGGAACACCGTACCGATTATGACGGTACCGGCCTGACTCTGTATGCCTACCTGTGTATCGGCGTTGCCGGAGTCATATCCGAGACCGGACTGAGCCGAAGGAATCTCCCACGCGATTTCAGAGGTCTCGTCGGTGGTCTGCACCGATACATTTGCCGGCTTGAAGTGTGCGTACTCAAGCGTGAGGTCGCCCAGGTTCCAGTTCTCGTCCAGGTCCTTGGTCTGCACCTTGTCCAGATGCCAGGGCTTTGTCACCGTGACGGTGGTACCGGGAGCCGTAACTACGGATTCAAACAGGAATCGACCCGAAGCATCTGTCTTCATGGCGAGGTCGGCATAGCCCTTAAGGGCGACATCGGCGTTCTCCACTGCCGAGCCGTCGGGAGCAAGCACGCGGCCCGATACGGAATAAGTCGGCAGCTTGTCGAGAATGATGTCAGCCGTCATATTCTCGTCGGCCACAGTCACCTTCACCTCCGAATTCTGCTTATAGCCGAACATCGAGGCTGTCAGCGTATAGGTGTCGTTGGGAACGAAATTGAACGTATACGAGCCGTCCTCGGCCGATCTGGTCACCGCATGTATCTCCTGAATTGAGACCTCGGCGCCGGCAACCGGCTGATTGGCCGCATCCTTCACTTTACCCGAAATGGAAGCGCCCGCCGACTGCACCATAAGGCGTATATAACTGTTGCCTGACGATGAGTTCGGGGCATCCGGAACTTCGAAATCGCTTTCTGCCCCATAATATATGGCCTTGTTGCCCGACACCGGACTCGTGTAGTAAGGCTGATATATGAACGCATAGGCGCTATTTGAATTTTCGAGGGATGTCTTTACATAAAGGGCAAGGTTCCTTCCGTCATATTCAAACGCCTGGCTTAACGTCAGGTCGAGTACATCGTTGGCCGAGCTGACGAGATTATGCGTACCTTCATACACAAGCGTCATATCTTCGACAGGAATCCAGCCGTCGGGAGCCTTCTCACGGTCGGTATTTGCCATGTAGACCTTGAGTTTCACATTATTGAGCGGAGAATAACTACCCTTATAGTCTAATTTGAGACCTGTGATACGACCCTTCTTGATTGGAATTTCCGAGGCCGAGTAGATGTTGAGGGTCGCACCGAATTTACTGTACAGATTCATTGGCGCACGGTAGCTTGTGAGTGTCTTGCTGCCGATCTCAAGCTCTTCGGGTGTGCCCAGCGGCATTACTGTCAGTTCAAGGGGTGCGGTGGTGTCGTCTGCTTCCACCTCATCACCCGCAGCCGACACATGGCCTCTGAGCGACGTGAGCTTTGAGCCTATGGGGAAAGTATACTCTACGATATAGTCTTTCGATGCCCCTGCCTCGAGCGTCTCGGCCACGGCCTGGGATGCAACCACTTTTCCCTCGCCGTCAAGGAGCTCGACGGTAAAGCTGTCATAATCCTTGGTACCCCTATTTCCCACCGTGACGGTATAACCGTAAGGATTGCCCTCGATCGGCTTGGCATTGCCGCGAATCGAGGAAGCCACAAGATTGCGGTCCACCACCTTTTCTATCTCGAGACGGTCAATCAGAAAATAGAGGTTGCCTTTGGCCGCGCCGTCATGGAACGCGAAGTTACAGTCGCCGATATTCTCTCCGGTCGTAAACGTAAACTCCTTCGTTTCCGTCTTATTCACCTTACCCAGATCAAGTGTCGTTATTTCCTGGAGCGGAGCGGTGACATCGCCGTCTTTCAGCAGACATACCTTAAGAGGATGTGATCCCTGCGACAGGTAGCGGAGTGTTACCTTATAGGTGGTGGCGGGTTCAAGTTCCATCTCGTTGCTGACCAGCCAGTCGTCGGCAGCATTGTTGGAAGTCATTATATATGCGCCCGCAGCCTTCGCCCACGCGAGGTTGTAATATACCCATGTGTTGCCGTCGCCTACGGGTTGTCCGTCGGCATTCTCGTTGCGGTCTACGGCTGTCCACTGGCCCAGGTTGTCGAAGTCACACACGTATGGCACGCCAAGTTTCGGACCGAGTATCACGGGATCGCTGACTGTGGCCGCGGAAGTGCCGATGCCGTTGTGGGCCGTAACGCTGTAAGTCCATGTGCCCGAGGTCTCCACTCCCGGCTCCATCCATTCGGTGGCGGCCAGGTCCTTGGCCACGGTCGTCCCGCCGGGGTTGCGCACCACGTCGTAAAGCATACCGGCCGCATCGGTCCAGCCGCCGTTCACTCCGGTGGTCACGGCGTCCCAGTACACGCGGGCTGCGTTGGGGCCCAGTTTCTCCACGTTGACGGCACTGACGGCGGCAGGCACGTCGCGTCCTACGAACGCCGAGACTTCCACCGCGGCGCCCGGGCCGTTGCCGTTATGGGCTATGATGCGCCATGTATGGTTGCTGCCCTTGTCTCCCCCGATTACGTCTGTGTATGCAGAGCGGGCTCCGGGCTGGGCGGAAGTCACCGATTCCACGGTCTTGCCGTCACGGATGATCTCGACACGCGTAATGGCTTTCAGCACATCGCCGCCGAATGTCTTGGTGGGATTCACCCACGACAGCGACGCCTGCGCCTCGCCTCCGGCCGCGGCCGTGACTGTCGCGTCGATTACGGGAGCCGGACAGTTGTCCGCGGCCGCGAACGATGGAATATAGAGGCCGGCAAGCTGGTTGTCGCCAAACTCCTGATGACGGGTCACGGCTCCGGTTGCCGGGTTGATCGTAGCCACGAAACTCTCCGGCACCTCTATGGTGCCACCCTCGTTCATTACCCTCGTGGAGGCTATCCACCACAGCGTACGCGTGGCGTGGTCGAACTCCATGCTCTGGAACTTCTGCGGATGCTGCCCGGTGCTCCCTATGACAGTCACCTCGCCCGTGCTCTTATTGATACGGCAGAAATCTCCGGCAAAACTTATGGCATACAGTTCGCCCGAATATGACGCCGCCAGAGTGAAGAATTTCCTGTCGAGTGTGGCGATGCGTGTCGATCGGGCATCGGTCAGACTGATTGTATACAAGGCCGAGTAGGTCTCGTCCACCCTTGATATGGCATACATCGTCGATGTCGACCAGTCGTAGGTCATGTCGTTGATAAGATTGGTGTAGCCTGTGAGGTTGCCCACCGTCTCAGTCACGCCGTCGGCGAGACTGACTCTTACCAATGTTTTGGGAACTTCCGCGCTTCCCGACGGCTGCGAGGTGGCGATATAATAATATCCGCCGCCATACGCACCCGCCGTAGACGTGTCATAGAAAGCGACGGCACGCTGGAAAACCGGCTCCGCATCGCTCACAAGATCGAATGTCACCACATTGTTGGTCATACTCGACTGTTCGTCGCTGAAAGCCAGAATTCCATAGGCTGTGTTGTCGTTGGCCGCTTGAGCCTTGACTCCGGGCAATGCCGAAGCCGCAAGCATGAGAATGCATGCCGATAGCAGTGTGGAATTTTGATGCATAATTGGTTAGATGTTTAGGTGATGTCTCTTTGCAGAATTCAACTCCGCCAAGGCATCGTTCCTTACGAAATCATCGGCAAATATAAGACGCAATTCATCATTTACCAAATAATCGCCAAAAAATATGCAAAAATAATAAGATTCCATCCCCGCCTCACTGTTTCAAAAAAAGTCGGCTCCCCTGTTTTCACAGAGAAGCCTTGTAGAGGTCAGCCGGATATGTCAGCTTTATATGTCGGCTGTGTATGTGTGTCGTATGCCGGTTGTACGCATCAGCCGCAATGGAAGTGGGCCTTGACCATCCGCAGCATCTTGTCGGGATCCTGCAGGGCGGCGCGCGCGTCGCGGTCGTCCTGTGCGCGCAGTCGGGCACACACTCCCCGGATCATGGCCGGCGAGAACACTCCCTTTTCCTGAAACACCTCCGCGCTGCGCTCCAGGCATGCCGCTGACTCATGGCACGATACGGGCAACGTGTCCAACGACTTGAGCCGCTCGGCATTCTCCTCCGAATGGATGTTGACGTCCACATACGTGCGCGCGGCCACCTCCAGAGCGTCGGGCATCTCGAACCCGTGACGCACGGCCACGGCCAGTCCGGCCAACAGCTGGTATATGTCGGCCGATCCGTCGGCCGAGCGTATCTCGAACGTCTGCTTGCGCGAGGCATCCACCTCGGCCGGCGTACACTCGCCGGGATTGGCCTCGGCGCACATATCGCTGCCCGAAGTCCAGCCCAACGGCACACGCACCAATACCGAGCGGTTGCGGTCGCCCCAGCACACGTTGGTGGGGGCCTCCTGATGCGGCACCAGACGGAAATAGCTGGTCGGATTGGTGTTGCCGAAGGCTGTCAGTGCCGGCGCCAGGTCCATGATGCCCGCTATGCCGCGGCGCGCCGCGTCCGACAGCGTCCGGTCGGCGTTCAGCATCGCCGTGGTGCCGTCAGGGTTCATGAAGCGCATGTGTATGTGCAGACCCGAGCCGGCCTTCCCTATCGTGATCTTGGGCGCGAACGTCACGTCAAGATCCATCTTGGCGGCCAGGTTGCGTATCACCCACTTGGCTATCAGCAGCTGTTCGGCCGCCTCGCGCGCGTCAACCGGCAGAAACTCTATCTCGTTCTGCTCGTACACCATGCCGTCAAGGGTGAAATTGCCCACCTCCGAATGGCCGTACTTTATCCGGCCGCCGGTGCGGGCTATGTAGCTCATGCACAGCGTGCGGAAATCATTAAACTTGGCGAACGGAGCGCTCTCGTGGTATCCCCGCTGGTCAGTGGCCGGGAACGTGCCGGGATCAGGCGCTATGACATAGAACTCCAGTTCGCCCATGGCATGGAACTCCAGGCCGGTCTGTTCCGTGAAGCGTCGGCAGGCCTTGTCGAGCGTAAGCTCGGGCGACGACTCCAGCGGACGCCCGTTCTTGTCGAAAAACGAGCACAGCATGGTAAGTGTCTTTACCGGCGCGAACGGGTCTACGAACGCAGTGCGGTAACGCGGCACCACATACAGGTCCGACTCCCCCGCGCTGATGAACGGGAACAGCGACGAACCGTCCACACGCTCGCCCAGAGTCAGTATGGTTTCCAGGTATTCCAGCGAATTGATTACGAAATTCAGTGTCTTGAGCCGACCGTCGGCGGCCGGATACATGAAGTTGACCATCTCCACGCCATTCTCGGTGATGAAGCGCACTATGTCCTCGCGCGTGAAGTCGGCCGGATGCTTGCCCAGCCACGCCGTCACTTCGTTTTTTGACAATCTGAGACTCTTTTCCATGGTAAGTAGCATTTAAGGTTCTCGGTATTTAAGGTTTTCTTCGCCCGGAGCCCGGGCCTGGCACAATCCGCTTGCTATGGATCGGCACATATCAGTTTTTCGCGTCTAAATTACAAACAATTTATTGATAATCCAACTATTTTTGTTAATTTTGGAATTATCAGGATTATCTACAATGATATGCATTATCGCGACTGAAGAAGCACACCCGATAATTTGCAGATTGAAACAACATAATATTATGCGTATGAGAACATTATTACTGATTTCATCCGGCTTGCTGTCACTGGCCTCCGTGGCGACGGCGGCTGTGCCGGAACGTACGACGCATGTCACGTCGCAGGGTGCCGTCAGACAGATGCGGGCTCCGCGTCAGCAGATGGCCGCTGCGCAGGCTCAGATTCACGTGGCCAAGGAAGCGCCGGCCAACACCGTAGAGGTGCCTTTCACCCATGACTTGGGCAAAAATGGAACCGAAGTAAAGAACTATACCGACATCAATGTCAATGGTGACAATCGCAAATGGCAATACGGCACTGTCAACGGCTATGCCGCCTGCATGGTGCCGAACGCAGACAATGTTGATGCCAACGACGACTGGCTCATTACCGTGCCAATTCACTTGCCTGCCGGCAGCTATGTCCTGTCGTTCGAAATCGGCATAATGGGAAGTGGTTCTCCATCTGTCTCCATGGACGCGAGCATCGGCAAAGCACCTACCGTCGAAGGCCTTACCACTCAGATAGTAGCTCCATTGACTCAGAGCCAGAAGGACTTCAAGACATACGAGTATGGCCTGACTATCGATGAGGAAGGCTATTACTACGTAGGTTTCCACTGCACCACGACCAAGGAACAGAAAGGCACGCTCAAACTTGCCAACGTAGGCATGAAAGCAGGTACGGTTGCGCCTCCTGTCGATCCGCCGGCTGCGGGACAGCTCAGCTGGACACTCGCGCCCCAGGGCGAGCTGAAGGCAACGGTGACATACGTGGCCCCAACCAAGACCGTATCGGGTGCCGACCTGACTGAGATATCCAAGGTGCTGATTACCTCGCGATGGGAGGTGGACAAGTTTGAATACACCGACGTTCAGCCCGGACAGACCATCCCATGCGAAGTGGAAATGTACGCCGGCATCAACAACCGCTTCACCGCCGTTGCATACGTGGGCGACACCCCCGGCGAGAAAGTGGAATACAAGAACATCTGGTGCGGCCCCGACACTCCGAGAGCCCCTGAAAACGTGAAGCTGACCCCGACCGCCGACTTTTTAGGCGCCACGCTGACATGGGACGCCGTCACCGAGGGCGAGCATGAGGGCGGCTATGTCAATCCCGCCGAACTGACCTATTATATCTTCGACGCATTCGGCAGCTACTATGACCCGGCCATTGCCGAGGTGAAGGGTTCCACCTCATATACCTTCGATTACTCCGACCTCAAGGCTCAGGACTTCGTGGCTTATCAGGTCACCGCAGGCAACGGCGACTTGTATTCGCTCGACACATCGTCCAACATCGTAGTGGTAGGCAAACCTGACCAGGCTCCGTTCATGGAATCCTTCACGGACGGCACTTACGACAAGGTATGGGTGCTTGATCCCAAGACATCGTACAACGGACAGGATTACGGCACGGTCGACGACTCTTACTTCGAGTCGCTGCTCGATCCCGAAGACCCCGAGGCCCCCAAGCCTCTGAAATCGCAGGACGCAGACAACGGTTTCTTCTTCTGGATGCCTATAGAGACCGATGTGATGTGGGGACTGCAGTCAGTGCGAGTAGATCTGTCAAAGACCAAGAATCCTGTGCTCGATGTATGGTATCAGGGCAAGGGAAGCACCCTTGACATCATGGCCGCACATGGCGAGGATGAGTTCGCTCCGTTGCGCACCATAGCCCTCAAGGACGCTCCAACCGACGACTGGACCCTCTGTCGCGTATCACTCGACGACTTCAAGGCCGACGGCACCGTGCGCATAGCCTTGCGCCTTACAGCCACCGACAACACCGACACCGAGATGTGGAGCGTACCGCTGGACCATATCTCCATCCACGATCTTGTCGAGAAGGATCTGGCCGTGCGCGGACTGGACGTACCCGAATCAGTCAAGGCCGGTGAGAAACTGCCCGTAACGGTCCGCGTGGAGAATACCGGCACGGCTGACGCCGCCGAGGCAACGCTGGCCTGGTACATCAACGGAGAGACTGTTGCCGAAAACTCGCTATCGGCCATCTCTGCAAACGAAATAAGAATAGTCTCGGCCGAACTGCCGGTAGCCCTCAATGCCACCGACCTGATCGAAGTATCGGCTAAGGTCGTATACGATGGTGACGCCGTGGAGCATAACAACTCCCTATCGGCTTCCGTGACAGTGAAATTCAATGAATTCCCCACCGTCACCGACCTTGCAGCCAATACCGACAAGGAATCCGTCAGCCTGACATGGTCAGCCCCGGCACTCGACAATCTGCCCGGTCCGAAGACTGTCACCGAGGATTTCGAATGCGAGGACTACACTCCGATGTCCATCACCGGCGCCGGAGGCTGGACCGTCTACGACGGCGACAAACAGAAGACCTACAACATATTCCGCGAACTGTACAACCCCTTCCAGACTCAGCCCATGGCCTTCCAGCTGTTCAATACGAAGCTGGCTCAGATTCCCGAGCAGTATCAGCCGGATGCCGAGACCCACAGCGGCGACTCGTTCATGATGGCCCCCAGCGCCCAGTCACAGAACGACAACTGGCTTATATCTCCCGAGCTGTCGGGCAATGCACAGACCATATCGTTCTGGGCCAAAAGCATGATGTCGGCATGGCCCGAATCATTCCGGGTGCTTTACTCCGTCACAGGAAATACCCGCGACTGCTTCACACAGACAGTCGAGGTGCAGAACTATCCCGCCAGCGGCGAGGTGCCTGAGGTCTGGACCGAGTTCAAGGCCGTATTGCCGGAAGGCGCGAAATATTTCGCCATCCATCACGACAGCGATGACACGCTGGCACTCTTGATTGACGACGTGACTTACGAGGCGGCTCCCGAGATTCCGCTTGATCTCGCCGTAACAGGGTATCATGTCTTCCGCAACGGCAAGCAGATCACCGATGAGATTGTGACCGGCACCTCATACTCGGATACTCCTCTGGCCACTTCTGACGAACCCGGCAGCTACACGTTCCGTTACTCCGTGGTGCCTGTTTACAATCACGGCGCAGCGCGTGTCAGCAACGAGGTAGAGGTTTTGCTCACGCACAGCGGCATTAAGGCTGTAAGCATCGATGACCTTAAGAAAGCCAAAGTTTATAACCTGCAGGGCATACCCGTCTCCACCCGTGACATCGTGCCCGGTGTCTACATCGTGGTTGATGCCGACGGCTCCCGCAGAATCCTCGTGAAATAATCCCGAATATCCATGATACAATCCGGGGCTGTGCTCATTCGCACAGCCCCGGGTTTATTATTCTCACTACCCCGGCTTTATTATTTGCAATGCGTGAAACCCACGCTACTGTCATCTTTTATTCAGATCTCATTTATTGACAATCCAACTATTTTTACAGAGGTCTCAGCAAAAATTTCCATATAGGTATTACTTCTATTTTTATGCCGCCCATCTCAATCACTCCTTCATCGCCATAGGTCACGACTATATTCCTGCGGCAAGACAATCGCGATTGCAGTTTCACCAATGCCCTTGTCTCTCGTTCAAACGCGCCTTCGGCGTCATTCATGGCATAGCACACCTGTATGGCCGTTTCAGTCTGCGGGATATAGAAATCCACTTCCACGCCATGATTGTAGAAAAACACAGCCTGTTCCTTTGTGCCATAAGTGGAAAACAGTTTAAGAGCCACGATATTCTCAAGCAGCGACGTACGGATGTCCAATGCCAATAACGATACGATGCCGTTGTCAATAAAATAATATTTGGGATTGGACACCTTATCCACAATACTGTCTGCAATATTGGTAACAGGCAATATCAGATACGCTTCAATAGCATACGACAGATAGTTTATGACTGTGCTTTTACCTATTTTTGCACCGGTAGAGGCCACGATATTAGCCGCTCGGGTAAACGACAGCGGCTGTTTGATGCTCTCAGCCAGTTTGCGGATAAGCACCCTTAAGGCGAAAATATTCTCAATGTTGTTTCGTGCGGCTATATCACCTAAAAATATCTTTTGATACAAGCTCATCAGATAATCACGTTTTACCGGCAATGTGGCGCATTCCGGGAAGCCTCCGAACTGAAAATATTCTTCTAAAAGTCCCATAAGTTCTCCCCGGGCCGCAGTCGTGGCCGTTAAGAGTTCATCTGTGGGGTTCACCCCATTCATCGTAATAAATTCATTGAACTGCATGGGAAACACTTCGCGCGTCAGATACCTTCCTCCAAGCACAGCCCCCACATCATTAGACAGCATCTTGGCATTACTTCCGGTAATATACACGGTATATTTGCTATCGGCAACGCGTCTGGCAAAATGTTCCCATCCATCTACATTCTGAATCTCGTCAAGAAACAGCATCGGTCGTTTGTCGCTTAAGCTGGCATGGACTTCCAGAATCATGTTCAGGTCTGCCAGTTCCATACCGGCAAGACGCTCATCCTCAAAATTCAGGTATACAATTTCATCCCAAGAACGGCCCTGTGCAATCAGTTCCTGAATCCTGCCATACAACAGATAGGATTTACCGGCACGGCGCACACCCACCAACACCTGACAATCGAATCCGTCAAGCGACACATTACGTTTAACAACTTGGTGACGCATAACTTCTTCCCGATTTTCAAGCATCACCTCACGAAGCACTTCGGATTTTATCATACCTCATTTTGTCTTATTTACAAGACAAAATTACGCATATTTTGTCTTATATGCAAGACACTATTGCCTATTTTTGTCCTACTAACAAGACAATATGAGTCTATTTTTGTTCTACAAACAAGACAATATGATGTATTCTCATTCCGGGAGCCGGCCCTGCGCCTTCAGGGCGAAGTATTTCCAGAGCGGGGCGGCCATAAGCGCCTGTTTCATCTCGTCGTCGACGAGGATGCGGTAAACCTCCTGTTCGGTCAGCAGACGCACCTTGATGTCCTCGGTGACGTCAAGATGCTGGTCCGATATTTTCTCAACATCCGTGGCTAAGAATACATGGGTCAGGTTGTCGGAATTGCCGGGATTCTGGGATATGGTCATAAACTCGCGCCACGTTCCGTTGCCGTAGCCGGATTCCTCGAGCAGTTCCCGCCTGGCAGCCTCCAGGTAAGTCTCCCCTTCCTCCATGGCGCCACCCACTATCTCGGTGTAGACATCACGCAGTCCGTGACGGTATTGCTCCACCATCACAAACTTTCCCTCGCGCGTTATCGCTATGATGTTCACCCATGTCGGCAATTCGAAGATATAGTATTCCGAATTTATCACACCCGTCGGCAGCCGGCACACGTCACGCCTCACGTTCACCCACGGACTCCGCAGCTTATACTCCGAACTGACTATCTCCCACTTCTTTACTTCCATATCCTAATAGAACATTAACGAATACCTCGACTATCCCTAATATGTCAAGACTTTATTATTAATCTATACAATTCCTTGAGGAACAATACACACATCTCGACCCTATCATAACTATCATTATCCAACAGGAGGTTGCAACCATCTTCATCAAGCCGGAATTGGAATATCCCTAACGAATCCGACCACTTTCCTGCTTCATCAATAATGAACCGCTCACGCCATTTACTCTGCCATCTGATAGAATCCTTCAATTCAAACCGCCATCCATTCTCTACACACTCAATCCAATATCGTTCATTATTAAAACGGATACATCCATGGTCTGCATATTCAGGAGAATTAATCAGGCTTAGCTTCTGCGCTATTTCAGGATTCTTTTCGTTGATTTCATTTACTACAGTCAAAGCGTATGGACACAGTTGATAATGAGGCATGCGGAAAGCAAATGTAGACAGCAAAGATGTTACATAAAAATCATTCTCGACGTAGTATAGATGACTTGCCTCCTGATCCCAACGATGCGCGTCATAAAACGACCAGTATTTAGATATGTAATATTCTATGGTATTCTTATCAGGTAACAGGGCCTGACCACTCTGAAGATAGGACGTAATCGCCTTGGCGAAATTTGATTCTTTTGTGGTGAATACATAGTCCCAATGCCTGTTCTTTCCATAAAATGGATACCTGTCACCCCAAATATCACAAACTCCCACCCATCCATGTTCTATCAAAACTTTAGCCTTTGTCCACTCATCCATTCCATAGAATTTCTCGAAGTTCGACATAAACACATCCGGCTCCATGGTAGACATGGCCGAATAAAGATTACTAAAATCTCCTTTAAGGTACTGACACCCTATAAGGCGATCTATTATTCCGGCATAGTCCCCTTTTCGATATGAATTCCGTTCTATTTCGGATTTGAGCGAAGTGAATGCTTTTTGCATCCATTGTTCATCAAGCGTCAACTTTCGTTCTTTAGCCATTGCAAGGGTGGTGTTCCCGGCATGACTTATATACCCAAGTGATTGATACACTGATTTATCAGCAAGTAACGCATCCACAACACATCCGAACTCTGCATAGTTTTCCACACGAATGTCAGGTTCAACACTCAATTCCTTCTGTCCCAGACGCTGGCGTTTTGACAGAATCCATCCCCACAATACACGTACGAAGTCCGACAGACCGCCTGTCGATGTTTCGTCATGATATTTGACACAATAATTCAGTATTCCCCAAAGCAAGAACTCAAGAGGCATGGTCAAAGCCCCATTAATGCATCGTTCCACCAGGTTCACGTCGGCATTGGGCACATCAAAGAGATTGATACCATCACTTTCATTATTCCATCGACCATTGTATATGAATTGTTGAAAGAATCGTTGCCAGTCTCCATTGAATTGTTTATCTATTTCACACAGCGTATCAAGTATTTTAAACAATGTGACCACATTGCTTTGGTTCCTGAACTTTGCCTTGGATCTGTATAGATCCACTCTGCGCGCAGCAAGCCATTCCTTGTTTTTGCCGGCTAAGCGTGTTGCCCAGTCTGCCCCATTTGTTTGGTCAACGGTAGGAAATTCACTGTATCCGGCAGATTCTGGAAATTGAGAATAAAACAATGCCTTTGTAATGAAATCCAAAACATTGACAAACTGTTCGTCAATACGAGGATATGCACATTCCGCTTTAGAGTTGTCGTCAAGTTCCTCCCATTTCTGTAAGGAAGCAGGCCATAACAGATCCGTCCATTCATGCTCTATTGCATAAGCAAAGTATTCTGGAATGGTAAGTTTCTTACCCTCGACTGTTCTGAATTCATACTCTACCTCTTTGTAGTTCGACTCAAGCATGCCGGTAAATTCAGCCTTCCAGTTCTCAAATTCACTCAAATGTTTCCCTCGAGCGTTCATTTTGATGTATAGATCTTCCGTCAGGTCATAACTTTCCATATCAAGCAGCTCGAATGTCAACGGCGAGTCGTTAAAAAACCTCTCAGCCATAACATTTATGTGCGGAGCGAATTCTTCTTTCTTAAGCATCGCGTCTGCGGATGCGAGAAGATCGAGCATTGCTTTTACCGATGGATCCCTTAGCCATCGCTCGGCCATCCATATAGGCTCAGTCATCAGATGGCTACGTATGTCGGCACAATCGGCAGGTAATTTATATGACGTCAGATGATTGCAAAACTGCTCGGTGGTATGGCGCGTACGATAACGCAAACATGGCATAATATAATCTTCCCGGTCGCTCTTTTGTGCTAAAAGCCAACCGATTAAAGCCAGTGTCGTAAGGCGTTGCTGACCATCAATGGGCATGAACCCATCTCTTTGCTCGACTTGATTCGCAAATTCCGAGGCTGTTGATTTAGGAACAGACGAACCGTAAATAAAGTCCATTCGTCCTGAATATACATTGCCATCACGATCCTTTAATCCAGCAAGACTTCGGAATATGGCATTGAGAAAATTATCCCTTTTTTCCGAATTACGATCTGAACCTTGAACGTAATCCCGTTGTAATAGTGGAATTTCACTGTATTCCGATTTATTATAATCGCTGTACTTCTTCATAATTATCGGACAAAATAGTCATATACTTTCTGGATCTCTGTCAGATATGCCTTACGGTCCTCTGGCTGCCAGAATTTCATATTGCCTGGATTTTTGGCTCTAAATGATTTCGAAAAAACCATGTGTGTAGCTGGTGGAACAAACGTAGCCTTTTCATCGTCTTTGGGGAGCGAATCGTATTCTATGGCTATCGATCGTTTTACATCAAGATAATTGTTGCCAAGCGCCGAATTTAACCCTTTGCTCACCAAGGCCATATTGCTTATGGCATGAAGTTCTTCTCCTTTGATTCCTGCCATATCTCCGAACAAAGTGTCTAATACTCTCAGATGTTCCAACGCTAAAGTATGTTCATTCTTGAATGTATCATCATTTTCGAGTAGAAAGTTCAATGCATTAATGCTTTCATTCACCTTATTTTTAGCTTCATCTATAGCTTTGTCCAGGCTCTCCCTAATCTCCTTTTCATCTGCATTCTCCGGAGTCTTCCATCCAAATGATTTGGCCACCTGTGCCCATACTGAGTCATCGGCCTTGGATGCATCTTCCTTACGGTCCCTCACCCACTTCACGGCGTCATTAAATTTGATGTTTTCAGTTATATTCTGTGGATGAATATGCTCAAGACTTGTAGTCTTATAACGCTGAAAAAGATGAAACGGGAATCTCCTCGCCCCAGAAGGGTCGTTCTGAACAATCATCACATTGAATGCTGTCAATATATTGATAAGCCGTTTTTGTTGAGTTCCTTCATAATTTAAGTCCGGAGAGTTTAATCCTTGCTGATTGTCAGGCAATCTTTGTGTAGTCCCGGTTTCTTCATTTGGCTCAAATGCCTCAGGAACTTTTATAAAATTCGAGCCTATATGTTTACGCAAGGCTTCTATGAATTCCGGTTTATTACGGAATTGTCCTTTTCTGATATCATCGCCAATAAACATCTTACGGTAGACTTCCTTAATGAACATTCGGCTTCTACCATTATACATAAGGCGCCATAATCCTATCAAGTGAAAGAGTTCACGATTCTCATACCAATCTGCAAGATTGTTGAACGTATCTTGGACTTTAGCCCAGACAGCTGATATCACATCCTTTCTACATTTACCAGAGTCTATTTCTTCTTTAATCCAAGCATCGAATACATTATATATATATTGATCTTGGCGTAAGCCATTTTCTTTCTTTCTGATCAGTCGCTTGGAAAGTTTTGAATTTAATTCATCGGCTACAAAATCCAGAATAATATCCATCCTCACGTCAAGATCCTCGCCTTCCCGACACACCATTGATGTGAACAATGGGTCGGCCAGTCTGTATTCCATTTCGTCCCACTCCATAGCACGCCGTTGAGCTATAGCTATCTGCACTTCACGATCTTCATCCCTATAACAGTCGGTCTGTAGCAAAAGTGCTTTTACCAATTCTGCTGATGTCAACGGTATTTTACCGTAATTAAGTCGTCTAAAGGCGTCCAATGCATCGCTTTCATCAATCTCATACCAAATGACCGCAGCATAGCCTTTGATGTGACCTGGCTTCAATAACGTAGACAAGAAAAGGGCTGCCGTCGAGTTTTCTGGACTCGCGTTTTTCCAAGTCAGGATTGATTCATAGGCCTTCTTTACATAAAAGTTGTCGATATTCTTTTTGTATGACTCATCTCCTTCTATGGCAAATTTGTGATCGGACACATATATTTCCTGCTCTTTGCGTTTGTCCATTTCAAGCTTATAGCACTTCTCATTTAGCCCCATAAAAGCCTTCAGAATCAACAATATTGTAGTAAGTCGCTGCTGACCGTCAACGATTATATACCTGTCATGCTCTGCTTTTTTCTTGACAACCACAACTGGCTGCAGACAATAGAAATCATCTTTTTGAGCATCCTTTTGAAAGGCCTTCAAGTCGTTAAGCAGCGCCGTTATCTGATCCTCACCCCAACGATAGCCTCGCTGATATTTTGGAATTACAAACTCATAATCAAGAAGTTCTGCGATAGGCTTTGTTATTATTGACATATTATGTATTTATAATTTCATATATACTTCGCGATGAGATGATCCATTTCCTGCATCCGTTACTACGAAGACAAAGTTAATAAAAATCCAGACGACATCCAATAAAAAAATCAAAATCAATTCAGAAAAGATCACGGGACGTGAAATCAATGTCCAGTGAAATTTTCATATTAAGTTCCTGCATGAAATAAGTTGCCGGGGTTGTTCGTTGGTTGAATTAGCAATTCTTTTAGACAACCTATGAAACTTAGCAAACAGGCGCTGATCGGTTATCCGGCGGGTATCATTACGGGTGTGACTTACGGTCTCAATCCGCTGTTCGCCATGCCTCTGCTCATGGCCGGCGCGGCCGTGCAGTCCGTATTGTTTTTCCGCTACGCCATCGCGGTGGTGTTGCTTGGCAGCTGGCTGTTGCTGCGCCGCGAGAATTTCAAAGTGGATTTACGACAGGCCGGCGTCCTGCTGGCGCTGGGCATTCTGTACACATCAAGCAGCCTGTTCCTGTTCATGGCCTACCGATACGTCGCCTCGGGACTGGCCACCACCCTGGTGTTCCTCGCCCCGGTATTCGTGGCCATAATCATGGTCTTTTTAGGCAAGACTCCCTCATGGCCGGTATGGCTGGCCATAGCGGCCACATTCGCAGGAGTGCTAATCATGACCGGAGGCGACGAAGGCGCAGCCATCGACGCCCGGGGCATCTGGCTTGCCATCGCATCCGCATTGGCTTATGCCATATTCATGGTGATAATCAACCACAACAAGAGGATAGCCGGCATTTCCGACACATTGCTCACGTTTTACGTCCTGACGGTCGGAGCGTTCGTATTCCTCGGAATAGCGGCCTGGTCCGGCAACTCGCTGACCGCTCATTTAGACAACGCCCGTGCCATACTCAGCCTGACAGGGCTGGCCGTGCTGCCCACCATCGTCTCCACCGCCATGCTGGCCGTAGCCACCAGGAATATCGGAGCCACCAAAGCCTCGATATTGGAAGTGTTCGAGCCCATCACCGCCATCCTCGTAGGCGCCATCGCCTTCGGCGAACCGCTCACCCCCGGCATCGTCGCCGGAATCGGCATCGCCATCGTGGCCGTCACCTTCATGATCTACGCCACCAAACGGTAAACGAACAGCGGCAGGATCCTTCCCCGCCGCTGTGTTTTTGTCTCGCTGGTTCTCAGTCCGGATATACCTTCATGGCCTGCTTGGGGCAGTTCTCCACACACGTCCCGCATTCGATGCACAGGTCGTAGTCTATCACCGGATAGCCGTCGGCATCCTGCGTAATGGCGTCGACCGGACACAGCTTCATAAGCGGGCACACATGATTATGCGGGCATATTTCTTTGTCTACTCTGATCATAATTTTATATATAGTGAAATCGTTTATTGTCTGACTGAGTTCTTTAAAAAGCGGACTCAGCACCTGATTGCAAATATAAGGCAAATATACGGTTCCACAAAATGAAAGGCAAGGTTTGGATATACATCTTACGGGGATTACTTATTTTTTTCGCAATGATCGGTGCCGGAATATTCATGGTGTGCCGCACCACCACCATGGTCAATCCCTGGATTGTCGCCACAGTGTGCGCGGTGCTGTCTGTGCCCGTAGCATGGCTGTTCTCCCAAAAATTCCGGAGAATAATCAATTTCCGCAACCTGCCGTTGCGCGTGGCCACATGGGTGATCCTGACGGCCCCTATCCTCACCGGCACATTCTATAGCATCAATTCCGCGGGAGCCGACGCGGACAAGGCCACGACAGTTCCGGCCGTGGTGGAACGCAAATATTACACCACCCACCAGCGCACCCGGCGCGTCCGCAAAGGCCGTTACATCCCCACCGGCGATACCTACCGCACATATTACGCCGACATCCGCCTGGACAACGGCCACCTCGTCACCACGTCGATCACAACAGGCAAGGTGCACAAAGTCCGCGTCGGACAGCACCTCGACATGAAGGTCTCCCGCGGCACTTTCGGCATCCCCGTCGTCCGGACCCGCAACCTGTTCAGATAAAACACGTCTTATTAATGTGATTGCGCATATTGTCCCTTGCGCTGTGCGGCCTTGCGCCGGTGCCTGTGACCTGCGGCGTGGATAATGCCTACAATCACCATCAGGAAACCGATCTTACCGTGGACGGCACCTATGTGCGAATGCTCGTGTGCCGCGAGCCATACCACTGTCGCCATTACGCCTGTTACGGCAGTCAGCAGGAATACCCACCACAGTATCCGCGTCGACTGGTTCCTGTTCTTCGCGAAACGGACGAACCAGTTGCCCCTTTTATAATGAAGGTATATATGCCACAACGACAATGCGGTCAGCACTATTCCGAGGGCTATGTGCGCCCATACCGACCGGGCATATCGCCCCGATGTCGCTTCCAGCTGTATGCCCGAGGCCAACATCACAATCAGCACAATCCCCAGTGTCTTGTCACACGCTTTCAATCTTTCCGCAGGCGTCATCTTCCTTGCTATTAATTTTGCTTTTGCATCCATATTTATCCGCAAATTTAACACATTCCATTCACATTTACATTATAATCCCGGCATCTATATATGCGGCTGCCGGCAACTGTAAAATTTTATCACCCTACCGCCGTTATTGCTATAGATGTCATTCGCAAACAAGATACTCGGATTAATCAACAGCGGAAGCGGACGTTCGGTAAGGGCAAAGAAGAATATCGTCTCCATGTTTGCCCTCAGGGGCGTCAGCATAATCTGCTCGTTCCTGATCGTGCCGCTGACCATCAATTACGTGTCCAGCTACGAATACGGCATCTGGCTCACAATCTCGTCGTTGGTGGCATGGATCAGCTTCTTCGACGTTGGCATAGGCAACGGCCTGCGCAACAAGTTTATCGAAGCCGTAGAGAACAACGAGCCTGTCCGGGCGCGCCGCCTGGTAAGCACTGCCTACGCCATCATCTCCATCATCGTGGTGTCGGTATGGGCGATGGCCATGACGGCCTCGTGCTTCATTGACTGGAACAGCATACTGAATGTCAGCGACGTGTTGGGACGCGAGCTGCTGTACACCGTGCTTATAGCCCTCACCAATTTCTGCGTACTGTTCATACTGGGCCTGAACCGGACTCTCCTGAACGCATTGCAGAAACCCGCGCTGGCGTCAGCGTTCGACACCGCGACACAGGCGTTGCTGTGCATCGTGTTGCTGCTCATCACGCACTTCACCCAAGGCAACATCGTCTACCTGGCCATGGCCATGGGCGGCACTTCCATTTTCGTGCTCATCACATCCAATATATGGACCTTCAGCACCGTGCTGAGGGATTACAGACCTTCACCTAAATATGTAAAGTTCAGTTACGCCAGGGACATAATGTCGCTGGGCATCATGTTCTTCTTCCTGTCGGTGCTGTCCATCGCCTTTTACCAGACCAACAACCTGATCATTTCGCACTATCTCGGCCCGGAGGAAGTGACGGTCTACAACATAGCCTACCGGTATATCAACGTGCTGCCCATGGTGTTCACCATCATACTCACACCGTTCTGGAGCGCCTTCACCGAGGCCAGGGTCAACAACGACTACACCTGGATGAAATCCGCCAGGAAACGCCTGATGCAGACACTGATGCTGTTAGGCTTAGCCGGTCTCGCGATGGTAATCATATCCCCTATGGTTTACAAGGTCTGGATCAAGGACATGGTCACGGTGCCGCTCATGGTCACATTGCTGGCATACCTGTTCCAGATGTTCAACATGTGGGGCTCGCTGTGGACGCAGCTCCTGTCGGGACTCGGCAAACTGCGGCTCCAGGTCATCTGCTCGACAGTGTGCTGTGTCTCGTACGTACCCTTGGGATGCTATTTCTGCGACCGGTACGGACTGTACGGCCTTATGACAGTGTCCGTGGTGCTGCAGATGCTGTGCACATCGTGGTTCGGCGTGATACAGACCCGCAAATTATTGAATAAAACCGCTACCGGAATATGGAACAGATAGACAAGGCCCTGACATCCGAGCAACTGGACTGGGACAGCCGGTTTTTCGGTTACGGTGTATCGCGCATCGACATCCTGAATGCCGACGACCGCACCGTTGCCGACGAAATAACCCGTCTTCAGCACCGGGGCAGCGAACTTATATACGTTTTCAGTCCCCGTCCTCTGGCCCTGGATGGGTTCGACGCCGTATTGGCAGACCGCAAACTGAGCTACGTGCTCGCAGAACCTCATTATAAACCCGTGGACCGAACCGTGGAATCCGTGCTGCGGGCTTCCGAACCGCTTTATGAATTAGGCTGCCAGGCCGGCGGCCATTCCCGGTATAAGGTGGATCCACACATCAGCGACGAGGACTTCAGGCGTCTGTTCCGTCTATGGGTCGACAATTCCGTCTCACGCCGGTTTGCCGACTATATGCTGGCATACGGACAGGCCGGCAAGGAACTGGGCATGGTCACGGCCACGCGTAAGGACGACATGCTGTCGATCGGACTTATAGCCACGGACGCATCCTGCCGGGGCAAAGGCATAGGAAGCGCCCTGATACAGTCCGTCATCAACCTCGCCTCTGAATCCGGCCTTAAGGTGGAAGTCACCACACAGGCCGACAATGCGGAAGCCTGCCGTTTCTACGAAACGCATGGCTTCACGGTACAATCCCGCACATACGTCTATCACGTCCGGGCATCCCATAATTCACGACATTAAACATTCAGAATCACCATGATACCTTTTAACAAGCCTTTTCTCACCGGCAAGGAAGCGCATTACATATATCAGGCCGTATATGGCGGCAAGCTTTCGGGCAACGGAGTATATACCCGGAAATGTCAGCGATTCTTCGAGGAACGCTATGGCTTCCGCAAGGCCCTGATGACCACCTCGTGCACCGACGCGCTCGAGATGGCGGCCATACTGTGCGACATCAAGCCCGGCGACGAGGTCATAGCCCCGAGCTATACCTTTGTCTCCACGGTGCTGGCATTCGTGCGTCAGGGAGCCAGGATAGTGTTCTGCGACAGCTGCAAGGACAATCCGAACATCGATCCCGACCGGATCGAGGCACTGATTACGGAACGCACCCGTGTAATCGTCCCGGTACATTACGCCGGCGTGGCCTGCGACATGGACCGCATCATGGACATAGCGCGCCGTCACGACCTGTTGGTTGTGGAGGACGCGGCACAGGCCATCGATTCCTGTTACAAGGGACGCGCGCTCGGATCCATCGGCCACCTGGCATGCTTCTCGTTCCATGAGACCAAGAACGTCATAGCCGGCGAAGGCGGCCTGCTTGCCGTCAACGACGAGCGATTCGTGCGCCGTTCGGAAATAATCTGGGAAAAAGGCACCAACCGTTCCGAATTCTTCCGTGGCGAGGTCAACAAATATGGCTGGGTCGATACCGGCTCATCGTTCCTCCCCTCGGAATTGATTTCGGCGTTCCTGTGGGCGCAGATAGAGAATCTTGACACCATCCAGACACGCCGCAAGGAGATATGGCAACGTTACCATGCCGGCCTTTCAAACCTGGCCGGCCAAGGGTGCTTTGAGCTGCCGGTCATCCCCGATTATGCCACCAACAACGCCCACATGTTCTATATAGTGTGCCGCTCCCTTCAGGAACGGTCCGCACTCATAGCGCATCTGAAGCAGAACGGCATCCTGTCGGTGTTCCATTACCTCAGCCTGCACAAGAGTCCCTTCTATACCTCTCACGCCGAGGCGCGTCCCGACAACTGTCAGGCCGTTCACACCGTCACCGTAACGGAATTCGACGGCACCGTCAGCGACGAGGCTCAGGTGGTGGGACTCGACCTGCCCCACTGCGACCGCTACGCCGACTGCCTGCTCCGCCTCCCCATGTATTATGAGCTGTCGGACAATGACGTCGAGCGGATTATCGATAATATACATTCATTCTACAACGCATAATTCCTCGGCCATGAATAAATCCTCCGGTCTCCGGATCCTGATTCTGTCCACCCACCGTCCGACCTACTCAGCCGGGCTGGGCTCCGACATAATGCGTAGTCTCAGGGAAGCCGGACATCGGGTGGATTTCCTGTGCCGCTATGCCGGCGGAATGCCGAGCCGGGATTATAAGTCGATTGAACGGCGGTCGCTGATCAAGCCGGTGCTGAACCGGCTGTTGCCCCGCCGTGTCAGGACCTGGTTCGATTCTCGACAAAGCGGCAAAACAGCCAGGGAACTGTACGAGCAGAAAGGGATGGTGTTCAACGACGAGTATGAGATACATTATCCCGACGAGGGCACGCCCGGGCTGCCCGTAGACCGTCTGCTGAAGCATATACGCAAGGACTACGATCTGGTCATAACACTATGGTGGTTCGATTTTATCAACTCCACTTCACTGAGGGCCGTTTACGATAAGCTGCGTTGCCCCATAATGATTTTTTCCATCGACATGGCTCCCGTCACCGGCGGTTGCTTCTACTTCAACTCATGCCGCAGGTTCACGCAGCAATGCGGTCGCTGCCCGGCCATAGGGAGCGATTGCCCGGATGATTTCACGCATAGTAACTATCTGATAAAACAGGATAATTACGCAGGCATGAATTGCGCTTTCCTGGGCAATTCGTGGATGAACGGATTCGTAGTGCGGAGCGGGCTGTTCCCCCCGGCCAAGGTATTCAAGATCGGCTGCATCATCGACGAGCATGAATTCGTTCCGGGTGACCGCCGTACGCTTCGCCGGCAATTGGGGCTGCCGGATGACGCCACGGTGCTTCTAGCCCGCTCGTCGAAGGAAGCGCGCAAGGGAGCGCGGTTCATCATTCATGCCCTGAACAATATACCGGCAGACATTTCCGGGGGCAAACAGATTGTATTGGTCAGCATTGGCGACAGTCACCTTAAGGAACATGTGTCGAATCCCCGCATCCGACAGGAATATATGGGCCGCGTGGGCCGTGAGGACCTGATCAGGCTGTATCAGGCAGCCGACTGGTTCCTTAGCCCGTCGGTAGACGATGCAGGCCCGTCGATGGTCAATCAGTCGCAGATGTGCGGCACACCCGTGGTGTGTTTCAATAACGGCACCGCCGTCGATGTGGTGACCGACGGCGTATCGGGATTCAAGACTGACCATGTCTCGGAAACCGGATTCGCCGACGCCCTTTACTCGGCCCTGAATCTGTCACTCAACGACCCCGAGGCATACGAAAGAATGCGTATCTCTACCCGCAACACGGCTTTGGACACTTGCTCCAAGGCGCGTTTCCAGCAGGACATAGTCAGCCATTATAAAACCATGACGTCATGAAGAAGTCTCCGTCCGTCTCTTTTCTATTGCCTGGACTCCCCACCAGGCCGGCCGGCGGCTTCAAGGTGGCGCTGGAATATGCCAATTATCTGGCCGGACGGGGATACGACGTCCATATACTATATCCCGACACGCTCTATTTTAACGAAAAATCCCTCCTCGGCAAGATACGGGCACTGCTGCATTATCCATACAGCCGACTTAAACGTTTTTCCGCCCGAAACTGGTTTAAGCTGGATCCCACAGTCAGAGAACATCACCTCTTTTCCCTGAATCCGCGCCTGGTACCTGAGACGGACTATTATGTGGCCACGGCACGCGCCACCGCATTCTGCGCCAAGAAGTATGACGTGCCTGACACTCACAAGTTATACCTTATTCAAGGATTCGAAGCCTGGGGATTCCCCGAAGAAGTCGTCTACTCTACATATAGGCTTGGATTGAAGAATATAGTGATCAGCAACTGGCTCAGAGAGAAGGTAGAGGAATGTGGCGCGCAATGCACGCTGATAAGAAATGGGTTCGACTTCGATTATTTCAGGTTGACCCGCCCCGTCGCCGACCGCTCGCCATACGCCGTGTCTATGATGTACAGCGACGATAAGAATAAGGGATACGAGTACGGATCGGAGGCTCTGTGCAGGGTTCGCGAACGGTATCCACAGCTTAAAGTCATGATGTTCGGCACACCGGAACGTCCTGCCGATATGCCCGGATGGATAGAGTACTACCGACAGCCGGACCGCGAGACGCACAACCGCATCTATAATTCCAGTTCCATCTATCTGGCTCCGAGCCTGCAGGAAGGCTGGGGCCTGACCGTGGGCGAGGCCATGATATGCGGTAACGCAATTGTATGCACCGATACGCTCGGATTTCAGGAAATGGTCACGGACGGCAAGGAGGGCCTGATCGTTCCTGTCAAGAACAGCCGGGCACTCGCCGACGCCATGCTCCGTCTTATGGACGATCCGGAACTGCGCCTGCGCATGGCCAACGCCGCCGTGCATACCATTTCCTCTTTTACATGGGAACAGAGTTTCCGCAAGTTTGAATCCCTGCTGACACCCTGACCGTCTACCGAGATGACGGCGTCCTCGCTTTCAAAATGTGGGTGACGTGGACATCGTCGGCTGCATATTGCGGAACCAATTAACCTTGCGGGCTGTTATACCTCAAAGGTGTAAACTTAAATTGCAAGGTTATGAAAATCGGTTTCTTCGTTCCGTGCTATATGGACGCCATCTATCCGCAGGCGGCCATTTCCACATGGGAGCTGCTCAGGAAGCTCGGGCTGGACGTGGAGTTCATCAACCGGGCGGCCTGCTGCGGGCTGCCGGAGCTTGACATGGGCTATATCGGGCATTCATGCACGCTCGAGAAGGGTGTGGCTCCGTTTGTGGCCGACGGCCGGTATGATTATGTAGTGGTGCCTTCCGGCATCTGCACCGACCAGTTCCGCTGCCATTTCGACGAGGTGGATCAGACGCCCGAAGTGGTGCATTTCCGCAACACCGTCTATGATCCCGTCGAATTTCTGCACGACGTGCTGAAGATAACCGAACTCCCGGGCCATCCCAGCTTTCCGCACCGCGTGGCCATCCACAACGGCTGCCATTCCCTCCGCTATCTGATGGAGGCGCGCCCTACCGAACTGATGATTCCGTCGTTCGACAAATGCGCCGACCTGCTCCGTCTGGTGGACGGCATCGAGATAGGCTATGCCACGCGCCGCGACGAATGCTGCGGATTCGGAGGCATCTTCGCAATCTGGGACCCCTCGTGCTCCGGCCAGCAGGGACGAGACAAGGTCAGCGACTATGCCCGCAACGGTTTCCGGTACGTCACCTCGCAGGACATGTCCTGCCTGATACACCAGCAGACCGTGGCCCGCAAGATCGGCCTTGACCTCAAGATGTACTATATCACAGAAATCCTAAACGGCGACGCGAAATGAAACAGGTGAACCAAGTAAAATCAGGGGCGGAGTTCATAAAACGCCGCGCCCACCGCTAGTCGCACGACCGCTGTCTGTGGGAGGCGCGCATGCGTCGCGACAAGGTGGCCTCCACCATACCCGAATGGGAGCAGATGCGCGAACTCGCATCCGAGATAAAACTGCATACGCTCACGAATCTGGACCGGTATCTGGAGCAGTTCATAGCCAACGCGGAGGCCAACGGCATCCACGTGCACCGGGCGCATGACGCCAGGGAGCATAACGAGATAATCCTCGACATATTCCGCAGCCACGGCGTCCGCACCGTAACCAAAGGGAAGTCAATGACCATGGACGAATGCGGCATGCGCGAGTATATGGAAGCTCATGGCATCGAGATCAACGAGGCCGACTTAGGCGAGCGCATCCAGCAGCTTGACCGGCAGCGGCCGTCGCACATCGTCATGCCGGCCATCCACAAGCTTCGCAGCGACGTGGCCGAGCTGTTCGCCCGCACCCTCGGCTCCGACCCGGACATCGACGACCCGCATTACCTCAACGGCGTGATGCGCGCCGACATGCGGCCGCGTTATGTCAAGGCAGACGCGGGCATGACGGGCGTTAACTTCGGAATCGCCGAGACCGGCGGCATAGTGGTGTGCACCAACGAGGGCAACGCCGACATCAGCGCCACCCTCCCGCCGCTGTATGTGGCCACCATGGGAATGGAGAAGGTGATACCGCGCCAGAGCGACCTGCCGCTGTTCATCCGGCTGCTGTCGCGCAGCGCGCTGGGCCTGGACATCACCCAGTACACCTCGCACTTCCACGGCCCGTTGCCCGGACAGGAGATGCACCTGGTCATCCTGGACAACGGCCGCAGCAAACGCCTCTCGTCACCCGACTACTGGCAGGTGCTGAAGTGCATACGCTGCGGCGCGTGCATGAACACATGCCCCGTGTTCCGACGCACGTCGGGCATCAGCTACGACGCCACATATATGGGGCCCATCGGCATCGTGCTCGAACCGAGCTACGATCTGTATAAGTACGCACGCCTGCCGTATTCATGCACGCATTGCGGCTCGTGCGGCAACGTCTGTCCCGTCAAGGTGCCCATCCCTGAGCTGGTGTTCTACTGGCGCAGCGAGGTGGTGAAGCATGGCTACGGCCAGCCCTCGCACAACATGGAGCAGGCCATGGCCGTGCCGGTGCTGAAAAGTAGCACCAACCTCGCCATGGCCGAGAAAGTGGGCCTCTGGGCCCTCCGCAATCTGCCCAAGGCGCTGACCGAATCGCGCCTCAATCCCTGGGCCATCGACCACACCAACCCCGAGCCCCCAAAAGAAACGTTCCGCCAATACTACGCCCGCGTCATCGCCCCGCAGGAAGCTGCAGCCAGCACCACCCCGCATGAAGCAGGCGCCACTGTGGGCAAAGCCCGCGGCTTTGCCGCTTCCGGCGCGCATTCGGCCGGCGCCCACTCCTTCCCCCTCCCCGACGTCCCCATGTATCCCTGGCCCGGCGACCCGCTGGCCGGCTTCATCTCGCACCTGGAGGGCTTCGACGGCAAGGCGGTGAAATTCGCCACCCGCGCCGAGGCGTTGCGCTGGCTCGCCACGCAGCCCGAAATGGCCCCGAGTCAGAACGCCATTTACTCCACCCTCGACGACGTGACCGGCAATTTCGACGAAAAGGACCTCACCGACCTGCGCAACGCCGAGATAATCAACACCTGCGTCACCGAGGCCGAGATGGGTTCGGGCGAGATGGGTTCGGTATGGGTCACCGACCGCACGCTGCGACATCCCGCATGCGCGCTGATGTCGCGTCACCTGTTCGTGCTGCTGGACGCCACCAAGATTGTCGGCGGTATGCATCAGGCCTATGCCCGACTCAGCCTGCGCGATCAGCAATACGGTTCCTTCTTCACCGGCCCCTCGGCCACCGCCGACATCGAGGCCGTGCACATCACCGGCGCCCAGGGCCCCCTCTCCATGACCGTATTGTTATACAATTGCAAGAACAAACAATAATATGTATACCATATATACTATGAATACACAGCAAAGAACCTACATTATCTCTTTCCGTAACACGGACAGCTACCGCATGACATTCGACGGCAGCAAAGAGGACCTGGAGAAATCTCCCCGCATCCGGCAGCTGCATCAGGAACTGGAGGACTATATCCGCGAGCACGTGGCTGACTGCAACTACATTCCGCAGCTCACCACACCCCACATCCAAGAGGCGGACGATGCCGGCAAATACGCCGGATATCCCCTGCTTGACGCCGCCGCCATCGACCGCATCAAGCAGACCCTGACCCTCGAAGCCCGCAACATGCTCGACCAGAAGAACCTGGACCGCAACGCCCCCTTCGACAACATAAACTGACATTGTCACTGTGGGCAAAGCCCGCGGCTTTCCCATATTTGAACATAAAGAAAGCCGGGACCCGACACGAGCCCCGGCTTCACTTCCTTATATACTTTATATACTATAGAATCCAGATCAGCGCACTATATACTTGCGGCCACCGGCTACATAGATGCCGGCAGGCAAGTTGATGATGTCCGTCACCTTGGCGTCGCGCAGCACGCGAACACCCTGCAGGTTGTATACGTCCACGATAGTGTCGGGAGTCAGCTCAACGGCCTCAACACCTACGGTGCCGTCCTTCTTCTCGCTGCCCATCACCTTCATTTCCTTCAGCTTGATGCCCCAGACGGTTGCAGCCGCCTTGGTCTCCAGCTTTACGGTCTGAGCGGGAATCGTAGAGAAGTCCGCGTTGTACAGGTTCTTGCGGGGAGTCATACCAGCACCTCCGGCGCCATCGTTTACAACGAATACCTTAGGCTCGGCTGCGGCTTTCTGCATTGCGCCGGCTGCGGCAGCGGGAGTCAGAGTCACCGTGTATTCCTTGGCGGAAGCACCTTCCCATACCAGCTGTACGGCCTGAATCTGATATTCCTTCTCCAGTGTTACAGTCACATAGTGCTCCGCTCCTGTTTCAGGAGCCCATTCGATCTGAGTTTCTTCGTTACCGTCGAATGCAAGCGCGGCATTCACGCCACCGTCGGCATCGTAAGTAGCGTTGAGGGCGTGTACGCCCTGTGCGTCGCTGTCAAGGAAGCACTCCAGCGCGATGTCGCTTGTGGCGGTTTCACAGGTGGCGGTTATATGGCCGGTTCCCTTAGCGGTCGCGGTCAGAACACCGTCAACCAAAGTAAACGGAGCCTCTACTGTGCAGTCAGCTGCTTTCTCAACCAGATAATGACCGTTGTTGTCCTTTACGATAGAACTTACATTATAGATTTCGTTTACGATCATAGTGGCAGGAACTCCGTTCATTTCGATGCTTGCAGGCTCACCGTAAGCCACTGCATCGTTCTCCAGACCGGTCTTATAACCCTCTATGTCCAGACGGGCGTCACCACCGGCGAATGCAGCGAAATAGTAAACGTAAAGACTTACATTCTCCTCAAACGTAGCTTCCGTGGTGTATGTATATTTACCGTCCACCAGCGTCATGTCCATAATCCTGTCACCACCTGCCAGACACGCATTGGCTTTCCATACCAGGCCTTCTATAGCTTTGGCGGTATGAGGAACAGCCGTGATGGTAACGGTACTGTTGGGATTGTATGCGATGGCGGTTTCTATCGAGACAGGAACATTCTTGACAAATCCATCCTTGATTGTATGCCATACCTTGGCAGCTGTAGCGTCACGGTTGGTCTTGAATGCAACGGTCACAACCTTGCCCTCGTATGTCTGGCCATCCTTGCTGGCTACTGCCTTCATTACGTAGGAATAGTCAGTATTGGCGGTGAGGTCTGTCAATGCAATAGGAGAAGCTGCTGCAATCTCATCGTTCAGATATACCGTAACCTCGGCGCCTTCCAGTTCCTCGGGCAGCGTGACGGTATATTCGATATTGGCTGATGTAGCGGTGATATCGGTTGCGGAGGCTGTCAGTTTCGGAACGACAGACTCGACAGGTTTCTCATTGGCTGCACCGAACAGATAACCCTTGATTTCATCATTGAACAGACCGCCTCTGTAAGCGAACCAGAACTGAATCGGAGCTACGGATTGTCCTATTGCAAACGTAGCGTCGCTGTCAGGTCTGTTCTCCATGTCCTCAGAGATCCATGAATAAGAGCCGTCCGGATTCTTTGTTGCGTGAGGCCATGAGGTTCCGATATGCATCTGAAGCGCGGGGTTGATATCGGGTATAGCCTCGACTCCCTCCATCGTAGCGTCCACCCGAAGATGTCCGTCGTCAAGAGCCGTCAGCTCATAATCGATCGAAATCGGATATGTTTCGCTGTCAACCACAATATCTTTCTCAAGTGTGCCGTACCATTTCTGTCCGTAATCGTAGACAGGAGCTTCGTAGGGCGTTCCTTCTACAATCTTGACATTGCGGAACGAAGCGGTCTCTGCGGGAAGCCAGTTATTTCCACCGACGGGTGCGAAGATGTCTGCCTCGTCACCTTTCTTCAGACTTTCCAGAACGCCCGGAAATGTGGAACGGACATCGAATTCAATCTGATGCCACTCACCGTCCCTGACCCACGTAGTGATAGGAGCCGTCTCAAATTGTGCATCGCCATTAGCCATCTTAAGCTTCAGGTCCGCATTGGATGAAGTCTTGTACTCGAACACCAGCTTACAGTTAGTCTCATTCAGTACACTTACGTCGAAATCGTCTGCGACTTTGGCTTTCCAGCCGCCTCCCCACCAGGCCTGTACCGGGTCGGGCATAGTCCATGTCACGACATTATCCGCAATCGCACATGGGACAATATCATTCCAGTTATAGAAATTGCCCGAAATCAGTTCCTGATCTGCGGTCAAGTCCCCGTTCTGGAAGATCACATACTCTTTAGCGTCGGCTGTGGCCATCAGGCCACCAAGCAGCAGTGCTGTCAGTAAAATTTTCTTCATGGTTGATATTGTTATTGATTATTGTTAACTATTATCACTTAACCAGCACCTTGCGGTTGCCGATGACGTAGAGGCCGGGGGCAAGTCCGTCGATGGCCGTGGCAGGGTCTACGTTGCGTTTCAACATCACGCCCTGCATGTTGTAGACATTCACGTTCGTAAAGGTTTCCATTGCCACTCCCTCCACGGCGCCGGTGCCTTCGGCATAAAGTCCTACGCGCGAGATCCTGATGCCGCTGGGCTGATACGGAGCGGCGTCGGCAAGGCGCAATGTCACGTGTCCGGCGGGCAACGTCAGGTTGATGGCGTGGGCCTCGTAATTCTCGTCGGAGTTGGGCAGAGTCATTTTTATCACGTCGGTCAGGTCGGTCACCTCGTCGCCGTTCACAAGCTGCACCTGCAGCTGCGGATCGAAACGGGTAGGCTCGCCCATGCCGGCCACAACCAGTTTCAGGTCATACCTGCCCGCCTCTGACACGTCAAACTGCCAGTCAACGGTCGATCCTGAATTGAAACGGCTTATCTCGATCGGTTTTGCGCAATCGGCGTCATTGCCCGGATACAGTTCGATGGCGTTCGACGCGACATAATCCACTGCGGGGAACTCGGTGCCGACGGCGTTCCACACCTCCCTGTCGAAATCGCTCATGTAGCAGTACACCATTCCCTGAGGCGACAGCTGTCGCTCGTCGTAACCCGTCTGAGGTATGATCAGACCGTAGTTCGGTCCCTTGTTGCTGTTGTAGCCACCCTTGGCCTTGAACCACGCATACTTATGGATCCAGGGAGTAGTCTCCAGCCATTCCAGAGCCTGGGTCATAAAGTTGATCTGGGTGGAGGGGGTCACCGACGAATTCTGGTTGCCGGCCTCGGGCCAGTAGCAGAACTCAGTCACCCACACATCCTTGCCATACTTGTCATGGAACTTGGTGGCCAGGTCAGTCAGCACACCGTAACCGCCATACACATGAATCGCCGTGTAGTCGAAAGCGTCCGGTCCAACCAGGGCCACGAACTCGTCCATCCACTTGCAGGGATCCTGATAGGGCGCGTTGGGCGAATAATTCAGTGCCGGAGCCACGAGCTTCAGGTTAAGTTCCTTGGCAAGAGCCTGCACCGCGGTCCAATGGCCGGCGGCCACCTCAGGCGTCATGTTGGCCTGCGCGGTAAAGTTGGGCTCGTTGAAGCCCAGCAGATACTTGCACTCGGGGTGAGCCTTGACATACTCGCGGATTTTGTCGGCGCTATAGTTGGCGTTCCAGCACATCGGCACGAAATCTATGCCCTCGTATGCCTCCACCTGCCCGTTGATTCCGGCGGTGGGTGTATTTGCCCAGTTGTAGTACCAGCCCACGCCGGGCTTGACGGCATCCAGCTCTACGGCCAGCGAGAACTGATTCTCGCTTACGCCGCGCTTCGCACTCTTGCCCCATGCCGGAGCCGAAAGGCACACAAGTGCCAGAGATATTATCGCTGCTTTATTTTTCATACGCTGTATTGTTTTCCGTTATGCTGAATTTTACAGGTGCGGTCTTGCAGTCCGACGAATTGTCTACCCAGAGGGTGAACTCGCCCGGTTCCGTAATCTCGTTGCCCTCCGTGTCGTGGAACGCGAGCCGCGAGGCGGGAAGCGTAAATGTCACGGTCTTTGATTCGCCGGGGTTGAGCCATACCTTCTCGAAGCCCTTCAGCTGCTTGACCGGCTGCGCCAGCGACGCCACCATGTCGCGCACATAGAGCTGGGCCACGTCTGCCCCGCGCGTCTTGCCGGTGTTGGTCACACGGCACTTCACCGTTATCTCTCCGTTACCGTCCATCGAGGTGGCCGACAGCTCGGGCTTGCCGTATTCGAATGTCGTGTAGCTCAGTCCGTAGCCGAAGGGATAGAGCGGTGCCAGACCGGCATCCAGCCAGAAGGAGGTGCAGCCTGTCGAGGTCTGTCCTGCCTCCGGGGGTATCTGGTCCATCAGCATCACCTCGCCCTCGGTGGGACGCCCTGTGTTCTTGTGCGCGTAGTAGATAGGCACCTGACCCACCATCCGGGGCATCGTGACGGGAAGTTTGCCCGAAGGATTCACCTTGCCCGTAAGCAGGTTTGCCACGGCCGGACCTCCCATTGTGCCGTTATGGAAACAGAACAGGATGGCGTCGCACAACTCGGATTCCTCGGGCAGTGTCAGCGGACGGCCCGACAGCAGCACAGCCACTAAGGGCTTGCCGGTTTTCTTCAGTTCCCTAAGCAGCTCCGTCTGTGCTCCGGGCAGCGAGATATCGGCGCGGCAGTGGGCCTCGCCCGAAAGCACGGCTTCCTCACCGCCCACGAATACTATCACATCGCACTTGCCGGCCGCGGCCACGGCCTTGGCAAACCCGGCGTCGCTCCTGTCGCGGCTGAACTGCAGACCGGGCACGTAAGTCACGTTCTTTGCGCCGTATGCCTTGCGCAGTCCCTCCAGCACGGTCACGGTCTTCTCCTTGTCCAGATCGAAACACCATGTGCCGTTCTGGTCATGCTTGGCGTCGGCCATAGGGCCTACCACCAATATACGTTCCGAACCCTTCATGGGGAGGATGCCGTTGTTGGTGAGCAGGATGGCGCTCTCCTCGGCTGCGCGCCGGGCGGCCGCAAGGCTTTCCTTCTCGAAGAAGCGGTTCATGTTCTTCTCGTCGACGTATGGATTCTCGAAAAGTCCCAGGCGGAACTTGAGACGCAGCACGTTGCGCACCAGGGCGTCTATTTCCTTTTCAGATATGCGGCCGGCCTCGATCAGTTCCTTTATGTACTGTGTGTATCCGTGAGCCTCCATGTCCATGTCCACACCGGCATGGAGCGCCTGCAGCGAAGCTTCCTTCAGATTGGCTGCCGTGCCGTGCTTCAGCATGTCGCCTATGGAGTTCCAGTCGCTCACCATCAGGCCGTCCCAGCCCCAGCGGTCGCGCAGGATGCCGCGCAACAGTTTCCTGTTGGCCGACGACGGAATGCCGTCTATGTCGTTGAACGAGCACATGAACGTGGCCGAACCTGCGTCGGCGCAGGCCTTGAAGGGAGACAATATCACGTCGTGCAGCACGGTGCCGGTCACGTTGGCGGTGTTATAGTCGCGTCCGCCCTCCGACATTCCGTAGCCGGCAAAATGCTTGGTGCATGCCGCGATGGCGTCGGGACGCGTCAGGTCGTCGCCCTGATACCCCTTCACCGCAGCCACGCCCATCACGGAGGTAAGGTACGGGTCCTCGCCGTAACCTTCGGCCAGACGGCCCCAGCGGGCGTCGCGCGCTATGTCCACCATCGGGCTGAACGTCCAGCGCACGCCCGCCGACGAGCATTCGCGCGCCGACACGCGGCTCCCCAGCTCCACTATCTCCGGATTCCAGGTCGCGGCCTGTCCGACGGGTATGGGGAACATGGTCTTGAACCCGTGTATCACGTCGCGGGCAAACACCAGCGGGATATGCAGACGGGTGTTCTCCACCGCCTCCTTCTGAAGTTTGTTCACCACCACGGGGTCGACTTCGTTCAGCAGCGAACCCACGCTGCCGATGCGTATCTGGCCCACCATATCGGGATGATAGCCATAACCCGACAGCTGGTTGAGCTGTCCTATCTTCTCGTCGAGCGTCATCAGACTCATCAGCGAGTCCACGCGGCTCTCCACATCGCGCAACGCTCCCTGCGCGCCGCCGCACACTAACGCGGCGACTGTAAGTAATATCGCTGCGGTTCTTTTCATAACATTTCCTTGAGTACGGTTTTGTTTCCGAAATCGTCTCTCGCGCTCAGAATCACCAGTCCGCGGCCCATGCGCGACAGGTCGAGAGTGTCGCGGCCGGCGCCCATCAGGCGTCCCGAGGCGTCGTATGCCTTAAGGTCGGCCCCCTCGCAGTTGGCGTGACCCGATTCTATACGTATCTTGAGGTTGCCGGCCAGACTCGGGCTGATCACACCCGAGCCCTCGATGTCGTCGCCCGGAACGGTCATGCTTATCGATTCGTCGCCGGTGCCTTTCTGGTACACCTTCACATAGTTCACATACATCGAGGCCTGATGATTGTTTTCATCGTTCAGGGCCGTGATGCCCTCCGCGTTGTGGATGCCGGGGAAATTGCCTCCCACGGCCACGTTGAACAGTATGAAATTCTCCTTGTGGAAGTAATTGCCCGGCGAATTTTCATCATCGGGATTATCCTGCGTTATGTTCATCTGGAAGTAAGGCATCTGCTTGGGCGTCTTGTCGAGGTCCACGTACATGCGTACCTTATCCTCGTCCCATATCGCGGTGAATATGTGGAACTCGCCGTCCTGCAGCGAATAGCTTTTGGTGTTGTCGTGGGCGTACGAACATGCCGGCCAGCCCTGGCCCCAGTGCATCGCGCCGTTGAAGTACCTGTCCTGCGTGCCGGGACCGAAAGCATTCTGATGGCCCATCTCCACTATGTCGGTCTCGCCGCTCTTGGGCCAGCCTACCTCCTTGTGGTCGTTGCCCATCATCCAGAACGCGGGCCACAGTCCGTTGGCGGTGCTGGGCATCTTGATGGCGGCCTCTATCTTGCCGTGCTTGAAGGCGAACAGCTTCTGCGTGGTGATACGACCCGATGTAAATTCCTTGCCCTGATAGTTCTCACGTATGGCGGTCAGAATCAGACAGCCGTTGCCCTGACCGTCGTCGCCCACATGCACGTTGCATTCGCGGTCGGTGTAGTACTGCAGCTCGGCGTTGCCTCCGCCATTGCCGTTCACCTCTACGTTCCATCGGTTGCGGTTCAGTTCCGTGCCGTCAAACAGGTCCTGCCACACCAGACGGTAGCCGTCCGTCTCGCCTGTGCCGTTCTGACTCTCTCCGGCATGACATGGTGTTCCCGCCGCTCCGGCCAGCATCACCGCAATTCCGGTTCCCAGTATCTTGTGTATCATAATTCGTTTAGCCCTTGGCTCTTATTAAATCTTTATTGTTTTTGGTATCCGAAGGAGGGTCACCCCTCCCCCGGACTATGATCGGGAACTTACTTTACGACGATCTTCTTGGCCTGGTTGCCGCTCTTGGCAACGTACACGCCCTTTGCGAGGTTGCTCAGACCAAGTGTTGTGCCTGCGGTCTTCTTCACCAGCTGGCCGCCCAGGTTATACAGCTCGATGCCGTTTGCGCCTGCCACGTTCACGGTGTTGGCGGTCACTACCCACTCTGCATCGTCAGCACTGATGCCGTTGATGCCGCTGCCGTTGCCGAGCTGATAGAAATATGCGGCGTCAAGCGAGAGCTGACGGCCTTCCACGCCACCTGCCAGGAACGACAGAATTACGCCATGCCAGTCGTTAGCGGCCTTCCAGTCGAATTCAGGCCACAGTTTCTTAAGGTCTGCGAAGCTGATGTCGATACCGTTCCAGTCATCGGCCGAAGTGGGACCTACTGCGGGGAATATCACGCCGTTGTCGTTGAAGGGAGTTCCGACAGCTACCTTTGCAGGCTTGCTGCCCCAGTCATCGCCGTTGGCAATGATGAATCCGATGGATTCGGGAGCGGTGGTCTCCGACATGTATGCCAGATGGAAACGTGTATCGGCGTTCCACCATGATGCGTCGATGCCGCCGTGTACGCTGAATCCGGCTCCTGACCATCCTACATTTGCCACTTCCAGCGATACATATCCGTCTGTCTGATCGTCTACACCGGGATAGGTGGCGTTATATGCACGGAATGTCGATCCGTCGGGCCATACGTCCAGAGCACGGTCATCGCCGTTGGGAGCTGCCGAAATCACCTTGGCTCCCTGAGCCTCGAACTTGCCGACAGCGGTCTCGCACAGCTGGACGGGCATGAGATGGCTTACTTTTCCCTTGGCCAGTACTACGTCGGTGCTGGGGTCACAGGTGTACTGTGCGCTTGCGCTTGCTGCCGTCAGTGCGGCTACTGCGATTAATGTAATCTTCTGCATTGTCTTTAGTTTTTAAAGGTTAATTTATTAGAGTTCAGTTAGTTTTCAGACTGTTTGGTCAGCTTGCGGGTCGCAAGACCCGCAGGCCGTGTGTATATGTATGACAGGTAATTGGATTAATATCCTGCGTTCTGTTCCATCGGGTTGAGGTTGATTTCCTCGGCCGGTATGGGGAACAGCTCGTTCTTGCCCTTGATGAAGTTGGCCATCTCGGCGCGTGCCTCGGCCGATTCGTTCTTCCCGTAGCTGCCCTGGTCCTTGTCAAGCACCTCGTAGGCTATGCCCCAGCGCACCAGGTCGAACCAGCGGTGACCCTCCATGCCCAGCTCCACGCGGCGCTCGTGGCGGATGGCCTGACGCAGGCCGTCGGTGGTGTCGGCATATCCGTAACCCGGGAAGGCGGGCAAGGTGTTGGCGGGGTCGGCCGAGCAATTGCGGGCGCGCTTGCGAACTTCCTCAAGCGCCCACTTGGCGCCGGCCAGGTCCTTGCCGCTCTCCAATGCGGCCTCGGCATAGAGCAGAAGCACGTCGGAAGCGCGCATCAGGCGGTAGTTCATAGGCGAACGGGAATCGTGCGACAGCGAGGGGAAATCGCCGTTCTCGCTGTATGCGGTCTTGTTGTTGTAATAGGGCGAGCCGAGATAGTTCACCTCCACCTCCTGCTGCGCAGTCTCGGAAGGTACGCCTACGGTAGCCTCGCGACGGGGGTCGCCCTGCTCGAATGCGGCATACAGGTCGCGCGTCGGATGGTTCCAGCCCCAGCCTTTGCGTGAACTTAACTCGGAGCAGCGGGGACGGGTCAGGATTGTGGTGAACGTGCCGCGTGTGAATCCGAAGCCCTCGCCGTAGTCGCTGGTCGGGTCTTCCATGTACTGTATCTCGAACACGCTTTCAGGGCCGTTCTCGCCGGCGAGAGTGAAGTTGTCGCTGTAGTTGGAGCACAGGGTGTATTCCTTGCCGTACTGTTCCTCGCGGAACTTCTTGCCCCACACGTATGCGTTGTCGTAGTCCTTGTTATAGAGATACACCTTGCAGAGCATGGCCTGTGCGGCTCCCTTGGTGGCACGGCCCAGGTCCTCGGCGGGATATTGCGACTTGTTCCACAGCATCTCCTCGGCTTTCAGCAGGTCGGCCACGATATGGTCGTACACCTCCTGCGCGGTGGCGCGGGGCTGCTGCCACTTGTCGCTGCTGTCTATCACGAAGTCCACCAACGGCACGCCGCCGTACACGCGCACCAGCTGGAAGTAATAGAACGCGCGCATGAAATAGGCCTCGCCCATCAGACAGTCCTTGCGCTCCTGGGTCATGTACTCGTCCGGTTCCATTGCGGACACCTGCTGCAGCGCGAGGTTGCAGCGGGCTATGCCCTGGTATTTCGCGCGGTAGTAGTCCAGCACTATCGCATTGTTGGCGTTCACCTTGAAGTTGTCGATGTCGTAGGCATCGGCGCCGTCGGCCACGTCCTGGCCTCCCTTCAGCGCGTCGTCGGATGCGATGTCGCCGATAAACCACTCGGAGAAATAGCTGTTGTTGTATTCCCATGCCAGAGGCACGTAGCAGGCGTTGACGGTCTGCAACGCTACCGCACCGCTCGTGAAGAAGTCATCGAAATCCTGCGACCCGGGCGCCTCCTCCTTCAGCCAGTCGTTGCAACCCGTCAGCATCAGGGCGCCGGCTATCATCGGTATCGCTATATATCTTGTTTTCATCGTTATATGTCCTTAGTATGTGTTTGTATCCTGTGTTAAGATATCAATATGTGATGTTCACGCCGAAGATGAAGCTGCGTGCCTGGGGATAGTTGCCGTAGTCCACGCCGCCCAGGGTCTCGGGGTCGTAACCCTTGTACTTGGTGACGGTGAACAGGTTTCCGCCCTGGAAGTAGAAGCGGCACTTCTGGAAGCCGATGGCGCTCATCCATTTCTGCGGCAGCGTGTAGCCTATCTGCAGGTTCTTGAGGCGGAAGTACGATCCGCTCTCCAGGAACCGGTCGGATACGTAGTAGTTGATGGTGTTCTTGGGGTTGGGGATATAGCCGTCGGGGTTCTCGGCTGTCCAGGCATCGGTCATCACGGGCGAGAGTACGGATGTCGAGCCGTTGCTCTCCAGTCGGTGACGCATCTGGTTGTAGATCTTGTTGCCGCCCACGCCCTGGAAGAAGATGGAGATGTCCAGTCCCTTCCATTCGGCGCCGATGGTCAGACCGTAGTTGAGCCATGGAATCGAGCTGCCTAATTTCACGCGGTCCTTGTCGTCGATGCGGCCGTCGCCGTTGTTGTCGCGGTATTTCGCGTCGCCTGCGTGGAAAGGTATGTCAGCTGCCGTATAACCCGTCAGATGGTCCAGTGCCTCCTGGTCGGTCTTATAGATTCCTTCGTAGTTGTAACCCCAGAAGTAGTACAGCGGATAACCCTGGTCCACTACCTGGACGTTGTTGTAGTTGGTGTAGATGGGCGAGCCTCCGTTCAGGGCCGTCAGCTTGTTGTCGATGAACGACACGTTGCCGTTGATCCAGTAGTTGACGTTGCCCACCCAGTTGCGGTGCTCCAGGGTGATCTCGATACCCTTGTTGCGCACCTTGCCCACATTGGCGGTTGCGGAATAGCGGTTGCCCACGTGTGCCGGGGCCGTCACGCTCATCAGCATGTCGTTGGTGTCGCGGATGAATCCTTCGATCGAACCTGTCAGTTTGTTCTGGAAGAATCCGAAATCCACACCCACGCTCCACTGCTCGGTATTCTCCCAGTGGCCGCCGTTGTTGACCCAGGTCAGCACCGTGGCGCCGTTGGCCAGTTGCTGGTCCTTGCCGAACACATAGTCCACGAATGTGGGGCCTGTGTTGAACATCTGCAGCAGGAAGGCGTTGTTGCTGATCAGGTCGTTGCCCACCTTACCCCAGCCGAAGCGGAGTTTCAGGTTGTTCACCCAGCTCACGTCGCGCAGGAACTTCTCCTGGTCTATGCGCCATGCCAGTGCGAACGAGGGGAAGAATCCCCAGCACTTGTCGCGGAACTTGCTGGAACCGTCGGCACGGAAGTTGACGGTGGCCATGTAGCGGTCGTCGTATGCGTAGTGCACGCGGCCCAGCCATGACTGGCGGCGGTTGCGCGACACGCTGTCGCCGGGGCGTCCGAAATTGTCCGTAACCTGCGAGAGGTACCAGTTCTTCTCCACCGGGTTCAGGATGTCCGATCCGCTCGATCCGATGCTGTAGTAGTTGAATTCCTCGATGGTCATGCCGGCCATCAGGTTCAGGTAGTTCTTGCCGAATGTGTTGTAGTACGACAGGATGTTGTCGACTATATAGTTGAAGCTGCGGGCCATCGAGGAGGAAAGGAAGTTATGCTCGCGCTTGTCGTATGCCGAAACCTCGTATGCCTCCATGAAGCTGCGGTCACGTGTCAGCTTGTAGTCGAAGCTGAACGTGGACTTCAGTGTCAGCGTCGACCAGGGGTTGATCTCGGCGAATACGTTACCCAGCCAGCGCTCGTTGTTCACCTTGGGGTTGGAGTATTCCACCATGCTCAGAGGGTTGGTCACGTTCTTGAAGTTGGAGCCTGCGGAGATTCCGCCGGACAGATCCTTGCCGTTGCGGTTCACCGAGCCTTCGGGATAACGTGTGGGATCCCAGGGAGCCATGGCGAAAGCCGCCGAGATGATGTTGGCTCCGGCGCTCTCCACGTTGTCGCCGCTCTCGTATGCGTTTCTGGACTGCGACGAGGTGAACGACAGGTTCTCGCCTATCTTCAGCCACTTGGTGGCCTGATAGGTGGTGTTGAGGCGTGCCGTGAGTCGGTTGAAGCTCGACCCGATTATGGTACCCTCCTGGCCGAACCAGCTGCCCGACATGGAATAGGTGAACTTGTCGGTACCGCCGTCGATGCTGAGGTGATAGTTCTGAATCGCGGCGTCGCGGAACACCACGTCCTGCCAGTCGGTGTCGACCGCGCTGTAGTCGAATCCCGTGGGATTGGTCTCGGCATTGTAGACCGTGGGGAAGTAAGGCGACGCGCCTACGCCCATGAAGGTATTCAGCCAGGCGTTGAAGCCCTGCTCCTCGTACACCTTGCGTGCGCGGGCGTTGCCGTTGATGGCCACGTATGTGTCGGCGAAATCCTTGGCGTTCATCACGTCGAGCTTGCGCCAGCGCGACTGCCAGCCGGCATACATGTCGAACGTGATGTGGGCGCGCTCGCCCTTCTTGCCGGTCTTGGTGGTCACGATCACCACACCGTTGGCGCCACGGCTACCGTAGATGGCTGTGGCCGAGGCGTCTTTCAGAATCTCGGTGCTGGCTATGTCGCTGGGCGACAGGAAGGAGATGTCGTCGGTGATCACGCCGTCCACCACATATATAGGCGATGCGCCGTTCACGGTTCCGACACCGCGGATGCGCACCTCGGCGCTCGCGCCCGGACGTCCTGTCAGCGAATTGACCGTCACGCCGGCGGCCTGACCCTGAAGGGCATTGGCCAGCGATGCGGAAGGCGTTTTCTGAAGATTCTCGGCGGCGATCGAGCTTACCGAACCGGTCACGTCGCTCTTTTTCATCGTACCGTAACCTATCACCACCACTTCGTCGAGTGTCTTGGTGCTCGCAAGCTTCACGTCGTAGCGCTGCGAGGCACTGAATTTCTTTCTCTGCTGGTCGAATCCCATGTAGCTGTATTCAACGGTCTGACCCGGCTGCAGACTTATGCTGTAATTGCCGTCCAGATCAGTCACCACTCCGTTGGTGGGATTCTCTACCACGCGAACTGTAGCTCCTATCAGAGTCTCGCCGTCGTCGGCCGATGTAACCGTTCCTGTCACGGTCACCTGGGCCGCTGCCGTCAGACCTCCTAATAATAAGGCTATGCAAAACATCAAGTTTTTCATGTCGCTCATTAAATATTGTTACTGTTATTGTAGTGTTACTTTTTTATTTTCTGCTTTTCCATCGGACACCATCCTGGGGGCGATGTTCGATTTCGGTCACAAAATTAGATGTCGCATTTATTATTGTCAAGAGTTTCGTATTCACAATAACTCTACAATGACTTTTTAACTACCCTACATCAACTATATTAACAATGTTTATATATTTGATATTGTGTGCTTTATTAAAAATATGTTATATAACATGTTTTACAGATAGACTCACAAATCACTTTTTCACGTTAAATATTTGTCTAACCTTAATATATACTCCGAATGTGAGTTCCGCACATCATGAAACCGTCAAAATGGACATATCTGATGCTTGTTTCGGCAACATTGCTGCTGAACGTCATCACTGCACGGGGTTCCTACCCGGTGGTGGTAAACTATTCACGCAAGACCACCGGAGGGGGCACCCAGACATGGGACGCGGTGCAGGACAGCGTGGGGCGAATGTATTTCGCCAACAAGAACGGACTCCTTATATATAATGGCAACGAGTGGCAGCTGGAACAGATACCGCACGGCCTGACGCTTCGCTCATCTTTTCTTGACAATGTATCACGACGGCTGTACATCGGATCGTCCGAGGAATTAGGATATTTTTCACTGAACGAAGATTCGTACACCCTGACCTACCATTCGCTGCGCCCGCTGTTGGGGGCTGCTCCGCGCTCGTTCGGCGAGGTGTGGGACATACACAAACTGGGCAATACCGTCTGGTTCCGCGCCGACAAGGATATTTTCCGCTACGACGGCCACCGTATGCGGCGCATCGTACTGCCGGGCAAGATCAGCTGTTCGGCGCTGATTCAGGGCTCGCTGTATATAGCCATCCAGGGTCACGGCCTTTACGAGCTGCGCGACTCCCGGCTGCTGCCCGTCCGCGGATTCAGAAAGGTGCGCGACTACCGCATCGTCTCCCTCCTCCCCTTCCGCGAATCCGTCATGATCGTCACCGCCGACCACGGACTGTTCCTGACTTCAGGTGACGACATCGTTCCCCTCACCACCGAAATCGACGGATTCATCAAGGAGAGCCAGGTGTTCTGCGCCGCATATTCCGACAACAGATATGCCTTCGGCACCATCCTGAACGGCGTGGTGACCAAGGACTTCGCCTCAGGCAACGTCTCATACGCCAACATCACGACCGGAATGCAGAACAATACCGTCCTGTCACTGTCTTTCGACGTCAACCGCAACCTATGGGCCGGACTGGACGACGGCATCGACCTGATCAAACTGAACTCTCCATACACCAACCTTCTGAGTTCGGCCAACCGTTTCGGTGCCGGATATATGTCGCTGTTGGACAACGGGGCACTGTATTTAGGCACCAATCAGGGACTGTTCGTGACGCGCTACCCCTGCAACGGTCCGAGCGCGCCCGACCTCACGCCCGTGATACGCGGGCAGGTGTGGGATGTATCGGCCATCGACGGCAGGATATTCGTATGTGCCGACAATGGCCTGTACTGCGGCTCCGGATCACAGTTCTCCGTAATACCCGGCATCACAGGCACCTGGAGTGTCCAGCGACTGAAAGCACATCCGGGATACGCCCTTGTGTCAGGATACGAGGGATTCTTCATCCTGAGTCTTGACGGCACGGTCACCAACCGCGGACGCGTTCACGGATACGACGACATCGGCGGCCACTTCACCCAGGACAACGAGGGATATATCTGGATGCCGCACTGGCTCAAGGGCCTGTACAGGCTCTCGGTCAATCCGGAAACGCTCATGGTGACACACTGCGACTTTTTCAACAGCCGTCAGGGTCTCGCCACGGACCATAACAACAATGTGATGATGATAGGCGGCCGGCTGACGTTCTCGACCGAAGGCGGATTCATGACTTTCGACGGACAGAGGTTCAATTACGACACCGCACTGGGCCGGCGGCTGGGAGTATTCACGCCGGCCAAGCTGATAGAGGCCCCGTCGGGCGACTTATGGTGCATCTCGGACAAACATATAGTGCATTCGCGCAACACCGCGGCCGGACAGACGGGAATCGACTCGGTGCGCTATTCCTTCATCGGACCGATGCTGATTCCGGGGTTCGAGAATTTTAATTTCCTGCCGGACAATCACCTGATCGTATCGGGTCAGGAAGGCTTTATAGACATCGATATGCAGTACGACCCGGGGCATTCACGCCCCCTGAAGCTGATAATCGACGAGATTTCGGCCAACGGCACCACAGTGGTGTGTCGCGCCGGATTCGGCGGCGATATGCCGAAGCTGGAGATCGGGCCTGAGATAAGCACGCTCGACTTCCGTTTCGCCATGCCCATGAGCAACGATGACAGCCGCATCACCTACAGCTGCATGCTCGAGGGATGCGACGACGACTGGAGCAGCTATACCGGCACCTCGCTCAAGGGCTACACCAATCTGGGCCCGGGCAAATACGTGATGCATGTCCGCGCCATGCACCCGCTCATGCCTAAGGAATACGAGACGAGTTTCGCATTCACCATCCTCCCGCCCTGGTACCTGAGCAACTGGGCCAAGGCGGTGTATATGATACTTGTACTTGCCTTACTGGAATGCGCGCGCCGTGCCGTCAGGATATGGATGACCAGCTCCACGCGCCGACTGGCCGAGCGCAAGGAGAAGGAACTGGAAGATACACGTCGCAAAGCCCGGGAGGACGCTCTGCAGAAGGATGTGGAGATTGCCACCCTCAAGGGGCGCCAGCTGGAACTCGATGTCAAGCACAAGGCCGAAGAACTCTCCAACCTGACCATGAACATAGTACGCAAAAACGAGATCCTCGGCGACATATCCAACCGTCTCAAAAAGTTGCAGGACGGCGAAATCTCGGTGGAAGTGAACAGACAGATAGAGAAACTGCACGGCATTATCCGCGACAACATCAGTCATGACGACGACTGGAAAAATTTCGTGCACAATTTCGACGCGGCCTACGAGGACTTCACCAAGCGGCTCACGGATCTGCATCCGGACCTTACCATAACTGAATTGCGCACCTGTTGCTACATCAAGATGGGACTGAGCAGCAAGGACATCGCACCGCTGTTCAACATCTCCTACCGGTCGGTGGAGATGACCCGCTACCGCCTGCGCCGCAAGCTCAATCTGGAACGCTCCGAGAACCTTTCCGACTACCTCCTCAAGATTTAAACTGTGGGCAAAGCCCACGGCTTTGCCGTCAATACAAGTCGAACGCCAGTCCCACCTGCAGGGCCGCGCCGTCGGTCAGCGGGCAGTTCAGGTAATAGTACCTGGGCTTGTAGTTGAAGATGTTGTCCACCGCCAAGTGCAGCGTCACATAGCGAGTGAAGCGCTGCGACACACTCAGCTTCCACAGCGTGTAGGCAGGATAGTTCACCGTCACGGTGCCCTTCGAGATGTCATAGTAATCCCGGTATTCCACATTCTTCACTCCCGACAGCACCCTGCCGTTGAGCGATACATTAAGAGTATAGACCTTGCTGAACTCCTTGCCCCAGTCCAGACGGCAGGTCAGCGAGTGCTTGCGCGCGGGGATGTACTGGTTGGCGACATTGTTTCCGCCCTTGTCCCGGGCCTGATGCTCGTCGGTGTAGGCGTAGCTGACGCGTGCGCCAAGGCCGTTGATCCACTTGCCCTGAAGCGTTATCTCCCCTCCCCATACCGTGAACCTGTTCAGGTTCACATAGTCCAGGTACAGCTCGGTCGGATCGTCCGGCCTGTAGTAAGGCACGCCGGTTGTTATCTTGTTGCGGATATTGTTGTAATAGCCCGACACCGTGATATTATAGTTGCCGTGAGTGTAGTCGGCCGACAGGGTGACGTTGTGGCTTGTCTCCGACTTCAGGTTGGGATTGCCGTTCACTATCCAGATGCCGGCCATGTCGAAGCTGTAATATTTCTCCTTCAGCGTCGGGGCACGGAAGCCCATGCCGTAGCCCAGCCGGATGTTGACGTCCTGATGCGGCTTGTAACGTGCCGATACCTTAGGCGTTACGCGCGACATGTCGCCGTCCGAGATATAGTCGTAGCGCACGGCGCCCACCACCTCCCAGCGCGGATCGATGGTCCAGTCGTACTGAAGGAAGGCGTCGGCCCAGGTCTCGCGGCGGCGGCGGTCGTCAAGCTTGGTGTTGAGCATGTAATTGTACAGGAAATCGGCGCCGGCCGTGAGTATGTCCTCGTTGCCGAAGGTATGGTTGTACAGCGCGCGCACGCCGTTCTGCACGTTGCTGTAGCTGCGCACGTCGCGCTTGCTGCGGCGGTAATAGTCCGACTTGTCGTATTGGTCGAACGAGTATGCCACCTCCAGCCGGTCGTTTTCGGTTATGCCCCACTCGCCGCGCAGTCCGGCGGTAAAGTCGCGGTAACGCTCCGGAGCGTCTGCCTCGCGCGTGAGCTGACGGAAATAATATCCGGCGCGGCCTGACAGCTTCAGGTTGTCAAGGGGCTGGTACGTGATGCGCTCCCGGGCGTTCCAGACGCGGCTGCCGTAGACGGTGCCTATGACTCTTGTGACCGGTTCCGGTCCGCTTTTCACATTGTAATTGTCTATGTCGTAGAAGCTTCCGGTCAGCACGTTGCTGACCTTGCTGCCTCGGGCAGTGACGGAGAGGTTGTAACGCTGCTCGTTGTGCTTCGACCATCGGGCGTCGCCGTTGACGCGCCAGGGCTTGGCAGCCTTGCGGGTGATGATGTTGATCACGCCGCCTCCGGCATTGCTGCCGTACAGGGCCGACGAGGCGCCCTTCACTATCTCTATGTGGTCCACGTTGGCCATGTCCAGACGCGAGAAGTCCACGTCGTCCATGGTTTCGCCGGCCAGACGCTCGCCGTCCACCAGGAACAGGATGCTCTGCCCTCCCTGGCCGTTGAAGTTGAGGTGCGTCTGTTGGTTCATGGCGTAGCTGAACTCCACGCCGGGCATTTCGGCCTGCAGCAGGTCGCGTATGTCGGTGGCGTCGGCTCGCTCGATGTCGCGGCGCGTGATGAGGCGCGTCTGCACGGGCACGTCTTTCAGCAGCTTGGGGGTGCGTACGCCGGTCACAACGACCTCGTCGAGGTCGAAATTGCGGACGCCTGCGGTGTCGGCAGTCTCCGACGCCCGAGCCACCGGCTCGAGCCATAGTCCGCACGCGCACAGCATGGCGGGAACCAGACGGCGCGCACAGCAAGCGGAACAGGGTGTCATAGCGGGTAACGGTATTTGATGGTAAGACAGCATTTCACGCCCTCGGAGCTGACATAGTCCTGGAGCTGTATGGCGGCGTGCGTGCCGTCGGGCAGGCGCAATACGAACACTTCGGGATTCATTGTAAAGGCCGGGGGCATCGGAGGTATGTCCACACGCAGCCATGACGACAGGACGGGATTCACCTCCATGCCCTGGTTTCCTATCAGACCCGACAGCATCCGCTCGCGTATCACCCACACGTCGCGCTCGTTCCATTCGTCGGCACGGTATGCGAGACCGTCGAGATATTCGCTGTCCGCAGGGACTTTGTCGATGTCGGTCAGGCCGGTTGCGGCGGCCTCACAGCCGTTGGTGCGCACATTGTTGCGGTGCACGGCAATGGTCCACGATTCCGGTTCGGGCTGAGGCGCCGTGGCGTAGAAGTCGCGGAACTCGTTGACCGATATGCCGGCGCCGAACACGTCGTACCAATAGGTATATATTCCGTTGCGGTCACCGGGAGCGGGGTCAGTCAGCGGCTCGGTCGGTATGTCGAAAGTGCGCCAGGCCAGCGAAGTGTTGTAGGTGGAGTCGGCGGCCACCGAGTCGGCTAATTGATGCAGATCCAGGTAATGCCACTGCGCCCAGTCGGAAGCGTCCACATACAGTGTGCCGTTCACCGTCACCTCACCGCTGTTGTCCGGCTCATCGTATATGCCGCCGAACACACCTTCGCATCCGGTCAGCACGACCGCCATCGCCATGCCTGCCAATATCCCGTCGACCTTCAACATGCCTCGTCACTTGTCACTTGTCACTGCTTACCCGTAAAGGTCTGCGTGAGCGGGAAAGGCATACGGCCGAGTTTGAAGGGATTGGTAACCTTGATGCCGTCGGCCGTCTTCTCGACGGTGATCTCGCTGGTCTCGCCCAATACGTAATCCTGATTCATCGAGGTGCCGTTGCTGAAGAACTGTGTCAGTCCCAGGCTGCTGTAATTCAGGTAATAGGCGTTTTTCTCCTCCACGTATGGGATATTGGGAATCGTTAATGTGCCGAGAGTCAGATCGCCCATCACGGTGCCTGCAAGCTGATACTGCGGCCATGTGAAGTTGATGGTGCCGTCGGCGTTCTCCACGATGGTGCAGGTTATGTCGGCCGTATATGTAGCAATATCGCCCACCTGCACGGAGGTTACGCCGGTGTATTCGCCGGCTATGCTGGCAGGTTCTTCGGTGCCGAAGCTGAGCTGTTTTATGTCGGCTACGGGGATTGTCTTCGTGGTGCCGTCGTTCATGTCTATTATCAGAAGTTCGGGATTCTGGGCTGTGGCTGTGAGTGTTGCTATTGCGAATGCCGCGAGGGCAATGATATTCCTTTTCATTTGATTATCTTGATTGTGGTGTTGTTTGCCTTGATTACATATATACCGTTGGGGAGAGAGGCGGTCGACACCCGGTCGCGGCCCGTCATGACAAGGCGTCCGTTCATGTCGTGGACAGTGATGTCGCTGCCGTCGCAGCGGAATTCGGTGCCGTCATAGTAATAATTCTCGGTAAATCTGTCGGCCACCGAGAGGCTGCCGTTATCGACGAACGTTATGTTCCGCACGTCGGCACGGGCATAGGTCACTTCCGCGCCGGGGGCCGTGATCTTCATGTCGGTGGCGCCGAAAGTCACTACCGGCTTCTCGGCCAGAGTGAACGTCCGGACATTGCCGTCGCCGAGAGTCACTTTCAGCGACATCCCTTCGGCCATTGCCGTCGAGGCTCCGGCCATCAACGCCGACATCAACAATAGGGCTATTTTTTTCATTATCATGTTTGGTTTCTGATTTACGGCTGCAAAATTAGTATATATTCCAGCCGTCTGCAATACTCAAAAAGGGTTAATTATAGATTGTCGGGATCAAATGGAGCCGTATCATCGTAGACGGCATCAATTACCAGATCCGGATTAGTGATGTACACGCGCGGAATCGACACGGTGGCAAACAGATTGTAGACCGCGCGATCGGACTGCGGCGAATATGGCAGCGTCAGACCGTTTTCGCGCCAATAGGCCGCGATTTCCGCCTCACCCTCCTCGCGCGCGATACATATTACCCTGTAATCGGGATTGTCCTTGACTCGATCGTAAGCCTGCTGTATCTTCGGCAGCTCGCGGCGGCAGTCGGGACATTCGGTGTTGAAAAACACTATCATGCCGTGCTTGCCTGCAAGTTCGCTGCTGCGGAACGTGCCGCCGTCGCTCATCGTCACGCTGAACGCCGGCACACGGTCGCCCGGCTGAAGGCTGTACTCCTCGGGCAAATCATCCTTGATGCACCCCGACAGCAACATAACCGGCAACCACACGTTGATTAATCCTCTCAGTTTCATAGCCACAAAGTTAACGATTCTTCCCGACATAATAAAATTGATTGAGTTTACAGGCCTATTCGCACGTATATTGTTGCGTATAGGGCGGATTGTGACTGTTATTTGCAAAATTTTTATTAATTTTGCAATCAGTCACCCGAAGCCCATAATCAACATACCTTAGAAACCAGAGAACTATAAATTAAAACAACATAACGATTATGGAGAACATGTTTTCGCTTGAGGGCAAGACGGCCCTCGTGACAGGTGGTGCGTACGGCATCGGACTGGCCATAGCCAAGGCCCTGGCCGAGGCAGGCGCCAAAATAGTATTCAACTGTTCGCGTCAGTCCACCATCGACCGCGGCCTGGCATCGTACAAGGAACTGGGCATCGACGCCAAGGCATATCTGTGCGACGTCACCGACGAGGAGGCTGTAAAGGCAATGGTGGCCGACATCGAGAAGACGGTAGGCACCATCGACATCCTGGTGAACAACGCCGGCATCATCAAGCGCATCCCCATGGAGGAAATGTCGGTCGAGGACTTCCGCAAGGTAGTGGACGTGGACCTTATCGCCCCCTACATCGTAGCCAAGGCCTGCATTCCGGGCATGATCAGAAAGGGTCACGGCAAGATCATCAACATCTGCTCGATGATGAGCGAGTTAGGCCGCGAGACTGTCAGCGCATACGCCGCCGCCAAGGGTGGCCTGAAGATGCTGACACGCAACATCTGCTCGGAATACGGCGCCGCCAACATCCAGTGCAACGGCATCGGCCCGGGTTACATCGCCACCGAACAGACCGCGCCGCTGCGTGAGAAGCAGCCCGACGGCTCGCGTCATCCTTTCGACCAGTTCATCATCTCCAAGACTCCCGCCGGCCGCTGGGGTACGCCCGAAGACCTTGAGGGTCCCGCTGTGTTCCTGGCTTCCGATGCCTCCAACTTCGTGAACGGCCACATACTTTACGTCGACGGCGGCATCCTCGCCTACATCGGCAAGAATCCGCTGGAGGTATGACTTCCGTATTCTCGTATATCATCGGGCTGGGTGCGGCCGTGATGATGCCGGTGATATTCACCATCTTAGGCGTATGTATCGGCATCAAGTTCGGCGACGCGCTCAAGGCCGGCCTCAAGGTGGGCGTCGGTTTCGTCGGCCTCTCCATCGTGACGGCCCTGCTGACTTCGGCCCTCGGCCCCGCGCTGCAGTCGGTCGTTGACATCTACGACCTGCGCCTGCAGGTGTTCGACATGGGATGGCCCGCTGCTGCCGCCGTGGCCTACAACACTGCCGTCGGCGCCCTGATCATCCCCGTGTGTCTGGGCGTGAATCTGCTCATGCTCCTTACCAAGACCACGCGCACCGTAAACATCGACCTCTGGAACTACTGGCACTTCGCATTCATAGGCGCCATCATCTACTTCGCGTCCGACTCATTGGCATGGGGCTTCTTCGGAGCCATCGTCTGCTACATCGTCACGCTTATCATTGCCGACATGACGGCCCTGAAGTTCCAGCGCTTCTACAAGGACCTGGACGGCATCAGCATCCCGCAGCCCTTCTGCGCGGGATTCGTACCTTTCGCATGGGCCATCAACAAGGGTCTGGACAAGATTCCCGGCTTCGAACGTCTCAACATCGACGCCGAGGGAATGAAGAAGAAGTTCGGTCTTTTGGGCGAGCCGCTGTTCCTCGGTGTTGTCATAGGAATCGCCATCGGCTGTCTTTCCTACAGCTCGTGGAGCGAAATCGTTGACAATATCCCAACCATCCTGGGCCTCGGCATCAAGATGGGTGCGGTGATGGAGCTGATTCCTCGCGTAACGGTGCTGTTCATCGAGGGTCTGAAGCCTATCAGCGAGGCCACGCGCCAACTGATAGCCCGCAAGTTCAAAAGCGCCGACGGTCTGAACATCGGCATGAGCCCGGCATTGGTGATAGGTCATCCCACAACTCTGGTGGTGTCGCTGCTGCTGATTCCGGTCACGTTGCTGCTCGCCGTCGTGCTGCCTGACAACCGCTTCCTGCCCCTCGCCTCGCTGGCCGGCATGTTCTACATTTTCCCGCTCGTGTTGCCCTACACCAAGGGCAACGTGCTGAAGACGTTCATCGTCGGACTGGTGGTGATTGTGATCGGTCTTTACTCCGTCACATCACTGGCGCCCTACTTCACGTCGGCCGCCCAGGATGTGTACCGCATCACGCAGGACGGCGCCGTGGCCATACCCGCCGGATTCGAAGGCGGCAGCCTTGACTTCGCGGCCAGCCCGCTGACGTGGATCATCTTCCAGCTTTGCCACGCCTGGAAATGGATTGGAGCCGGCATCCTGGTGGTTGGCTCCATGGGCCTGATGTACTGGAACCGTGTGCTGATCATCCGCAACCAGAAAGCCATGCAGCAGCACCGCTCCGACCGCCTCCAGACCGAAGAATAACCGGAGAACAGCTATGGGATTTTTTAGACAGGAGAACAGGAGAAACAGGAGAGACATTTCTGGTCAGACTCCTGTTCTCCACGCAAAAGAATCTAACAAAAGCATGGCCTCAATAGAATCTCCTGTTTCTCCTGTTCTCCTGTCAAAAATATATTATAGTATAAAAATAAGATGAAGATAGTAACATTAGGAGAGATTATGCTTCGCCTGTCGCCGGCCGGATGCAGCCGGCTTGTGGAAGTAGACACCTACGATGTGATCTGGGGCGGCGGCGAGGCCAATGTCGCCGTGAGCTGCGCCAACTATGGTCACGACGCATACTTCGTCAGCAAACTCCCCGCCCACGAGGTGGGCCAGAGCGCGGTGAACGCGCTGCGCCGCTACGGCGTACATACCGACTACATCACCCGCGGCGGCGACCGTGTGGGCATATATTACTGCGAGACCGGCGCATCCATGCGTCCCTCCAAGGTAATCTACGACCGCGCCCATTCCGCCATATCCGAGGCCGATCCCTCCGACTTCGATTTCGACGCCATCATGGAGGGCGCCGACTGGTTCCACTGGAGCGGCATCACCCCGGCCATCAGCGACAAGGCCGCCGAACTGACCCGCTTAGCGTGCATCGCCGCCAAGAAACATGGCGTCAAGGTGTCGGTTGACCTCAACTTCCGCAAGAAGCTGTGGACGCCCGAGAAGGCCCGCTCGGTGATGGTGCCTCTGATGGAATATGTGGACGTTTGTATCGGCAACGAGGAGGACGCCGACCTCTGCCTCGGCTTCAAACCTGACGCCGACGTGGAGAAGGGCGACACCTCGGCCGAAGGATACAAGGGCATCTTCCGCGAGATGGCCGCAAAGTTCGGCTTCGAGATCGTGGCCTCCACGCTGCGCGAGAGCTTCTCGGCCACCCACAACGGCTGGAAGGCCCTGGCGTATGACGGCAAGGAGTTCTACGAGTCCAAGCGCTATGACATCAACCCCATCATCGACCGCGTAGGCGGCGGCGACTCGTTCTCGGGAGGCCTGATCCACGGACTGCTGACGATGCCATCCGTACAGGATGCACTGGAGTTCGCGGTGGCGGCGTCGGCGCTGAAGCAGACCGTACCCGGCGACTTCAACCTTATGAGCGAGGCCGAGGTTCTGGCCCTGGCCGGCGGCTCCGCCAACGGCCGCGTACAGCGCTAACTGGAGGGGCGGTGTCCTAACCGCCCACAAATTGACGGCGTGGACGCCGTCTCTCCAGTCGTTGCGGCTCCAAAAACTCTGATAACTCTGATAACTCTGATTATAACAAAATGGCTAAATTCGATAAAATCGCAGTACTTAATAAGATGGCGTCGGCGCCGATGGTGCCGGTGTTCTATCACAAGGATGCGTCCACGGCCAAGCGTGTGGTCAAGGCGTGCTACGACGGCGGCGTCCGTCTGTTCGAGTTCACCAACCGCGGCGACTTCGCCCACGAGGTGTTCGCCGAAGTGGTGAAGTATGCCGCCGTTGAATGCCCCGAGATGGCTGTGGGCGTAGGCTCGGTCGTCGAGCCGGCCACCGCCTCGCTGTATATGCAGCTGGGTGCCTGCTTCGTGGTGGGCCCGCTGTTCAATCCCGAAGTTGCGCGCGTGTGCAACCGCCGCGGTGTGCCATACGTGCCGGGCTGCGGCTCGGTGTCCGAGGTAGGATTCGCCCAGGAAGCAGGATGCGAGGTGTGCAAGCTGTTCCCCGGCGACGTGCTCGGCCCCAAGATGGTAAAGGGCCTGATGGCTCCCATGCCCTGGTCCAAGATTATGGTCACCGGCGGCGTGGAACCGACCGAAGAAAACCTCAACTCATGGTTCAAGGCCGGCGCCTTCGCCGTAGGCATGGGCTCCAAGCTGTTCCCCAAGGACGTGGTCGCCGCCGGCGACTGGCAGTTCATCCAGAACAAGTGCGCCGAATGCTTCTCCATTATTAACAACAAGTAACAAAGGTTATGAAAAAATACTTAATAGGGGCGGCTCTCGTGTGCGCCCTGGGCATGTCGGCCCAAACCACCCACTACACCATTCAGCGCGCCTGTCATCCCACGGACGTGAAGACCTACGACACGTCCAAGCTGCGCGAGCGCTTCGCCATGACCGAGGTCATGAAGGCCGATCAGATCCTTCTCACCTACTCCATGTATGACCGTCTGATCTTCGGCGGCGCCGTGCCGGCCACCAAGCCGCTGACTCTCGAGACCATCGACCCGCTGAAGTCGGAATATTTCCTTGAGCACCGCGAGCTGGGTGTAATCAACACCGGCGGCGACGGCATCGTGGAGGTAGACGGCAAGGAGTACGAGCTCCACTTCAAAGACGCCCTCTATGTGGGCCGCGGCAACAAGAACGTGGTGTTCAAGAGCAAGGACTATAAGAACCCGGCCAAGTTCTACATCAACTCGGCCAACGCGCACAAGGAATACCCCGTGCAGCTCATCACCATCGACGGACGCAAGGGCTCGCTGAAGGCCAACCGCATCTTCGCCGGCAAGATGGAGGAGAGCAACGACCGCATCATCAATCAGCTGATAGTGCGCAACGTACTGAAGGAAGGCCCCTGCCAGCTGCAGATGGGCCTGACGGAGCTTAAGCCCGGTTCGGTATGGAACACCATGCCGGCCCACACCCACGACCGCCGCGTGGAGGCCTACTACTATTTCCAGGTACCCGAGGGCAACGAAATCTGTCACCTGATGGGCGAACCGAACGAGACCCGCGTGCTCTGGCTGCACAACGAGCAGGCCGTCATGAGCCCCGAGTGGTCCGTACACGCCGCAGCCGGCACCAGCAACTACATGTTCATCTGGGGCATGGGCGGCGAGAACCTGGACTACGGCGACATGGACAAAGTCACAGACCTGCGCTGACCGCAACGGCGGTGTCCCCACCGCCCGTAGCCGGCAGCGCTAACTGGAGGGGCGGTGTCCTCACCGCCCACAAGTTGACGGCGTGGACGCCGTCACTCCAGTCCTCCCATACAGTGGTGGTGGCCCGCGGCCGCCACTTCTTTTTTTACCCCTCTCCCGCCTCTACATTCTGATACTATTTTATCCATTAAATGATAAAGTCTGAATTACCCCTCCCGATTTAATATTTGTTAACATTTCGTCAATAATTTTGTTTATATTTTTGCATTGATTTATAGTCTTATAGACTATTGTCCATAATGCTATAGACCATCGCCTTGTGATAGTCGCGTCATGTACGCGGCTATTTTAGACTGAGATCCTACAAGGAAACCACTGACACGGAAACACACACCGGGCTACCTGAACCCGGATTGAAACACACAGAAACACACCGGATCTCCTTAACCGGAGACTGACACACACGATCACTTTAAGATTATGATCACCTATACATCACGAAACGCCATGAGCAAAGGGCGCTTCGCCCTTAACCTTAAAAAGAGACTTCTGGCCGCCGGCATCGTCCTGATGCTGACGTCATTGACCGGCTCGGCCCAATTCGCACTCAAGACCAATCTGCTGTACGACGCCACCACCACGCCCAATCTCGGCGCTGAGCTGGTGCTGAGCCGCAAATCCACCATCAACCTGGTGTATGGTCTGAATCCCTGGAAATTCTCGTCCAAAAAGCATGGCCAGCGTTACGCCAAGCACTGGGTAGTGATGCCGGAATACCGCTGGTGGACGTGCTCGGCACTTGACGGCCATTTCATCGGCGTTCACGCCATGGGAGGCCAGTTCAACGCCCAGAACGTGGACCTGCCCATCCCGGGCGGCTTCTTCGGCGGCGACAGGCATTCGCGCAACATCGCCAGGGAAGTGCGCGACTCGCGCTACGAGGGCACATACGCCGGCGTGGGATTCACCTACGGCTACCAATGGCCGCTGAGCAAGCACTGGAACATCGAAGCTGAGGCCGGCGTGGGCTACAACCACATCTGGTACAAGCAGTTCAACTGCGGCACCTGCGGCGCAAAGCGAGTGAAATCCGAAACCAATTACGCCGGACTCACCAAGCTCGGCCTTTCCATCATGTACATATTCTAATCCCCCAGCCATGAAACGAATCAGCACACTCATAACGATGATTGCCCTGCTGCCCGGGCTTATGACGGCAGCGCGCGTCAACGGCCGTCTGGGGATGGACAATGTGGACATCCACAAGACGGGCGACCGCCTGCAGGTAAACCTGAACCTTATACTCGATTCCCTCAACATGAAGGGACAGAACCAGTTCTTCGTCACGCCGGTGGTGACGGACGGCAACACCAACGTGGCCATGCCGGCGGTGATGATCAACGGCCGCAACATGCACATAGCCTACCAGCGCGGCACCATCCGCAGCCTGGTGAAGCGCCACGACGTGGCTCAGGAGGTGGAACGCCACAACGGCCGGCCTCAGTCGGTGCCTTATAGCGGCTCCCTTCCCTTCGAGCCGTGGATGTTAGGCGAGAAGGCCGGCATCGTCCTGGACATCGACACCTGCGGATGCGGCATCAAACTGGCTTCGGGCCGGACTCCCCTCACTCCTCTTGGACTCACGCCCGACATGCGGCTGGCATATCTCACCCCGAAAGTCACGGAACTGCCCGTCACCGTTCACGAGGGGCGCGCCCGCGTGCAGTTCGAGGTGGACAAGACCGTGCTTCACGCCGACCCCTACACCTGCCGCAACGGACAGAAGATAGACAACCGCGCGCAGCTCCGCATGATTGACGACTCCGTGCATTACGCACTGACCGACCCCAACGTGGAGATAGCCGCCATAAACATCACCGGTTACGCCTCGCCCGAGTCGCCCTACCAGCACAACGAGTTCCTGGCTACCAACCGTTCGCGCGCACTGGCCGAATACCTCGCCGCCAAATACAATCTGCCGGCCGACCGCAGCCATTATGACGCCGTGCCCGAGAACTGGATTGAGTTCCGTCAGCAGGTGGCGGACAGCAAGGAGCTGACCGACCGTCAGCGCGCCGACCTGCTCGAGCTGATAGACCGCCCGACATACGGTCCCGGCGACTTCGACGCCAAGGAGAAGGAACTGAAGACCTCGCCCAAGTTCGCCGCACTCTACAAGAAGACGATACTGCCCGAATGGTTCCCGCGTCTGCGCGCCACCAAGTTCGCCATCCACACGCGCCTCAAACCGATGTCCGACCAGAAATTGGCCGAAGTCATCAGGAAGACACCGGAGCTGCTGTCGCTCAACCAGATGTTCCGCGTGGCACGCCTCTATCCGGAGGGTTCACCTGAATTCAACGAGGTGATCCGCACCGCGTTGAAGTATTATCCCGATGATGCGGAGGCCAACCTTAACGCAGCCGTCGCGGCCATGAACGCCGACAAGACCGCCGACGTCAAGTCGATGCTCGACAAGGCCGGCGACTCGCCGGAGGCCATCAACGCCCGTGGCGTTTACCTGACCCGCCAGGGCAAGTACGACGAGGGCGCCGAGCTGTTCAAGCAGGCCGCCACCCTCCCCGAAGCGGCCAAGAACCTTAACCAGCTCCCGTAACAGCCCCCTTTAAAGTCCCTAAAGTCCTTAAGGTCCTTAAAGTCCTTAAAGACCCTAAAGACCTTAAAGACCTTACCATAACCCCGAACAAGATACACACATTTTATAAACACACAATTTCAGAACTATGAGAATCAAACATCTGTTATGGGCCGCAGCGCCCATAGCCCTCGCTCTGAGCGGCTGCCAGAGCGACGAACCCGGTGACAAGGGAGGCAACTCCTCGTTCACAGGCGACGGCTACATGGCCGTCAACATCACCCTCCCTACCGGTGCCGGCACACGTGCTACCAACGACAACTTCGAGGACGGAACTCCCAACGAGTACAAAATCAATGACGCGGCCGTCGTGCTGTTCAAAGGCAATCCCGCCGACGCCGAGTCTACCTACACGATGGAAGGCGCATACGCTCTGCCGAACCCCACCGAAAGTGCCGGCGACGAGACCGTGACCATCCAGCTCGCCAAAACCTTCAAGGTCAACAACGTTGAACTGGACACGGACGAGAAGATATTCGCACTGGCTCTGGTGAACTACAGCGAGGTTCTCGAAATCGATGGCACCACGCTTAAGGTCAAGGGCGGCGCGGCTGTCGGCACCACCTTCGCCGACATGCTGAAAGCCGTTTCAAGCAGCAACTTCATCGGCTCCAAGACCGACAATTTCTTCATGACCAACGCCGTGATGTCGCGCCGCGCCGGCGGCAACGCCACTCCGCTGCTCAACGATAAGGCCGATATCTTCACACTGGTACAGTGCCAGGACAAGTGCATCTACGAAGATGCCGGACAGGCACAGCAGAATCCCGCCTGCACCATCAATGTGGAACGTGCCACGGCCAAGGCTACGGTGGTATGCACCAATCCTGTCGTAAGTATCATCAACGGCGATGGCGTCGAGGCCACCCTGACCGTGGCGGACGTGAAGTGGGTTCTGGACAACACCCAGAAAGACTCCTATCTGGTCCGCAACATGGGTACCGACGTCAACACCTACATGGGCTATGCCAGCGAATACGCCTCCCAGTCCCTGAAGTACCGCATGGCCGGCGCCCTGAAGGGTGACAACCTGCAGGTTCTGGCGCGTACGTACTGGTGCGTTGACCCTGTTTACGCCGAGACGGCATCCGCCGCCACCTTCAACCGCAACACCGAGGCCACAGGCGAAGCCGGTGCCGACAAGCCCCAGTACTGCCACGAGAACACGTTCGACGTGGCTCACCAGACATGGCAGAACACCACCCGCGCCGTCCTGAAGGTAACCTACGCCGTCGGCGGCGAGGTCAAGGACCTGTACGTCACCAACGGACTGAACACAGTGTTCTACGCAGATGCCGACAAGACCGGCCTTAAGAGCGCCTTCGTCAACGACAAGGCTCTGCAGGACGCCTACAAGCAGACCATCGAAGGCTCCGTAGACATGGGCGAGGCATTCCAGTTCACATACCGTACCGAGAACGGCGTTCAAAAAGTGGCCGTCATCAAGATGGGCGAGCAGACCCTCTATTCGTACGATGAGGGCGGCGCCCATGCAAACCCTATCATGAAAGACGGCAACCCCCTTTTCACAGCCGAGCAGGTTCTGGCCCTCGTAGCCAAGGCTGAGGCTGACAATCAGGTGGCGGTTTACACCGGAGGTGTGGTTTACTATCAGGTACGCATCAAGCACTTCGGCGACGACCTGACCCCGTGGGATTCCGACGGCAGCGTAACGGCTACCGACAATATCGAGCACACCTACGGCGCCACCAACGCAGCACAGAACTTCCTGGGACGCTACGGCATGGTCCGCAACAACTGGTACGAAATCAACATCGAGTCCTTCAAGCGCATGGGCGACAACACGTTCCCCACGGTCGACAACAACGACACCCCCGACGACCAGAAGGACGACGACAAGTTCATGTCGGTCAAGATCAACGTCCTGTCCTGGGCTAAGCGCAGCCAGACCGAAACTCTGTAAGTTTAAGCCGCAGGCTTAAACCACAGTGACTGCACTGCTGCTTAAACCGCGGTGACAGCACTGTGGTCGGAGCCCGAGGCTCCGACGCCCCCTGTATCATCCGCACCCGGCCTTGCGGCCGGATGCGGAACCAACTGAAAGATTGTATGACAATGACAATTAGCAAAATTATTAAATTTTTCTCCATAGCGTTAACCGCCTGTTCCATCGGACTGGGTGCCGGCTCATGTGCCATGATGACCAACGACCTGGACGACTGTCCCACGGGTCTGTACGTGCGCTTCGTGTACGACTACAACACCCAGCGCGCCGATATGTTCAAGGACCATGTGGGCCACGTCAAGCTCTATGTCTACGACGAGAGCGGCCGGAAGGTGGCCGAGAAGGAGGTAAGCAACAACGGCGCGGACCGTCCGCTGAAGCGTTACGGCTATATGATGCACTTCGAGGACGGCGAGCTGGCCCCGGGGCGCTATCGTCTGCAGGCTGTGGGCATGCAGCGCGACTGGGAGACGGCCTTAGGCGACAAGGGTGCCAGGTACCGCCGCAACGACCCTGCCTCCCACACCGACCTGCAGGTAACCCTGGACCATGACGCAAACCGTCATCCGCTGACCAACCGCCATCACGTCAGCAACGAGGCTCCCCTCGACACGCTGTGGCACACACTGCGCGTCATGAGCCACGCCCCGATGGACGGCGACATGATTCCCGACTTGCAGGAGACCGTCAGGCCATTCTCCGTCTATCCCCTCGAGGACCAGTACGTGACCATACAGAAGGAACGCGCCACATACGCCACCATCTCGCTGGTGCGCGACACCAAGCACCTGAACGTCACCATCCGCCAGGTGGACAATTCGGCCTCCATCAGCCACGAGGACTTCGAGGTGCGCGTGCTGGACTCCAACGGAGTCTTAGCGCATGACAACGAGCTGGCCGAATGCGACGAACTGCTGTACGCCCCCTACTCCGCCCGCACCTCGCACTTTGACCAGAACGGTCCCGCCAACAAGAGTTCGCGCGCCACGGCTGCCATCTACGACGCCGCACATTACGACATGATGTTCAACCGCCTGGTGTACGACCCCAAGAACCCGGACGACAACGCCCGCCTGCAGATACTGAACCGCAATACCGGCGAACTCGTGGCCGACATCAACCTCACGGCCACCCTGGCACAGGGGCGCCAGGCATGGGCGCTTTACAACTACGGCCATCAGGAATACCTGGACCGCGAATATGATTACCGCCTCGACTTCATACTCAAGGGCGACCAGTGGCTGTACTGCGATGTGGTGATCAACGTGCTGGACTGGACCAAGCGCATCCAGAACGAAAACCTTTAATCCATGATGAAAAAGAGCATATTGACAACGGCGGCGGCACTGACGGCGTTATTGCTGTCAGGATGCATCTGCGAGACTCCCGACGGCGCGTGTCCTGTTCCGCAGGAAGGCAACGTATTGAGGCTCAAGCTATCCGTAGCCGCCGGCACACGCGCCAACCCCACGCCCGGACACGACGGCGACGGCCGCGAACACGGCACTGTCAACGAAAGCACCGTCCGGGACCTGAACATATTCTTCGTCAACGATGCTGCCGGACTCGCCTCGGACCATGCCAAAGACCTGAAAATAAAAGCATCCATCTATACAGGATCGATTACCCAGGACCTGTTGTCCAAGCCGGACCGCATAGACAACACCGTAACGGTCGACGTGCCGCTGGAATCATACCAGCCTCAGACGGGCGACCATATCCTGGTGGTAGCCAACTACGGGGACGCCATCGAGCTTGGATCCGATGCCACGGTGTCGACTATAGGCGATATGTTGGTTTCGGCCACTCTCGCGGGTGACCCGACCGGCAAGCCGTATGACTGCACCGACTTCGTTATGGCCACGGCCAACGCCACGCCCGGCGACGGCCTTGTGACCGTAACGGGCATAGCCGACAACGGCACCGCCAATACCTTCGACTGCGAGACCTTCATCGAACGCCTCGCCGGCCGCGTCGACTTCTGGTACAGGCAATCCAACGTCAGGGATGGCGTCACCGACGCATTGGTCTATAACCTGGACGGTGCCGTCGACGACAACGGTTCCAAAGTCTATATCGAAAAGATTATCCCCGTCAACGCCGTGACGCCCACCGGAGGGACGATGTCCACGTCGTCCGATACGGACCGCGCCGTCTACATGCTGAAGCACCTGAGCGTCGGCGAAGACATAACCCGCACCACCCTCTGCACCCCCGAGACCGGCGCCGCCCCCTCTGCCGTTCCCACCAACTATGTGGTGGAACCCCGCACCGGCCTTAAACAGTCTACTCCTGTTGAATCCGGCCTGGAAGCCTGGTACGGCGACTGGCGCGCCACGAACATCAAGACGAATTACGCCGACCTGTTCTCCCGCCACGGCATACGGCCCGTAGTCCGTCACGGAGAAGCGGTGGATGCCAACGGCGGCAAGCCGAATGTCAGCACACAGGCAGGCTACAGCTTCGACCGCGCCATGACGCTGTTCTACTGCAACGAGAACACCCAACTGACGGAGGCGCAGACCGCCGACTATGTCACGGGTCTCGCCTTCGAGGCTACATACGTGCCTGCCACCGTCTACAACGCGTTTGACGCCACGGAAACCGAATCAGAACAGCTGACAGCCGCCACATATACGCGCGGCACCACCTTCTGGCGCGTCACCCTTACCAAGCAGGACATGAAGGAATCGGAAGCCGTCTACTTTACCGACGGCACCGTAGCCGATACGTACGCCGACCATATCACCGCCAGGACCGGGGTTCCAGCACTGGTACAGGAATACGTCGACGGCAAATGCTACTACAACCTGTGGCTGCGTCACGCCAACACCGATGTCAGCGGCGCCGACAACACATGGGACACCTCAGACCCGCACGAGACATTCCCGATGGAATACGGCATAGTGCGCAACAACATATACCGTGTGGGCATCGGATTCACCGGCCCCGGCACGCCGCAGCCGGAACTGCGCGCACCGCGCAACATACGCTACCGCATCTTCGTGCGCAAATGGTTCCTCCGCGAGTTCCCGCCGGTAGTGATAGAATAGACAGTAGATTCAATTAAAACACTGCCACCATCGACTCTCCTGTTTCTCCTGTTCTCCTGTCAAAAATAAAGATGATGCATAACATTAAGACATACATATACTCATTGTTCGTCATGTTGCTGGCTCTGACTCCGGCGGGCTGCTCCAAGTCGGCGTCCGACGGTCCGGACCAGGACAATCCCGACAACGCGCCCGTACGGCGCGCCTCGGTGACCGTGCGCGCAGGCAGGGACCCTAACGCCACGGACAACGAACTGATCAACTCCTGGTGGGCCGTGTTCGTGTCCAAGACCAACGGCAAGGTATATGCAAAGCACGGCAACAGCCTCTCCCCCGCCGCCGAGCAGGACATAGTGACTTTCGAGATACCGCAAGGCACCTACCGGGTGTACGCATTCGCCAACCTAACCGAGGAACAGCTCAAGACAGCCGCCGGCATCTCGTTCGAAATGAAGAAAACGGCCCCGCCGGCGGAGACAATATCTTCGGCCGTGTGGGATAACGGGGCAATCTCCCTGAACCGCTGGGCCTCCGAAGCCCTGATTCCCATGACCGGCTACAAGGACGTCAGGGTCACCAATGAGGAAAATCAGTCGTTCTCGATCGAAGTGGTGCGTATGCTGGCCAAGATGGAGCTGACTTTCAACAACCTCAGCAAGCAGGACGTAGCCGTAAACTCCCTGGCCTTCTCCCCCTACTCGCACGGTGACATATTCGTGCTGCCCGATTACAACAGTCTGGAGAAAGAGCCGAACTATACACAGACTGACGCTGTAGACGAACTCCTGTTCGGAGCGCCGGGGTTCAGCTTAACCAAGAATGAAGGCGCCGTGCCGGCATCGCGGACAGAACGGTTCTATCTGCGCGAATGCATAGTGCCGAAGCCGGGTCCGGCGGATGGCACTGAAGCCGCTCCTGACAACGGGCTGTTCAAGTTTACCGTCAACATACAGAAGGGGGCTTACGAAGCCAGGGACGTTGTGTTCTATGTGGACGGATTCAGCTACATCAACCGCAACGACTACATCAGGATACCTGTGAACTTCACCGACCTGACGGCCTTCGATGTCAGGATAACGCCGAAGTTCTATCCCCCGATCGGCGGCTATCCCGCCCTATGGACCGAAGACAGCTATACGCAGCCTGTCACCACCATCACGTTCAGGACACACGGATACTTCGAACTGACCCCCGAACTGCTGATTGACGACACGAAGCTGACAGGTCCCGAATATGTCCGGATCGAATCGTTTACAGTCACCACGCCCGGTCCCGACGGATTCATGACTCTTGAATGGCGCGACCGCGAGGTGGTGGGTCAGATTTTCGACATAACCGGCTCGGCCGAAGTGGAATTCAAGATCGGCGCCCGTACGGTCAATTCCGGCGCCTATCAGGAATTCACCCGGACGGTAATAATAATACGCGAATAATAGTTGAAAAAGTGAAACGAATTTAAAAAGTTAAGAAAACACCAAGCCGCGTAGGATAGTAGCGCATTTATCTTGATTTTTTCAACTTTCTAAACTACCAATAATACTTATTGCTACCATGCAGATCACTATACGACGCACACTCATGCGGTTAATGAAGCCGGCGCTTCTTGCGGCAGCCATTGCCACGACATGCCTTCAGCCGGCCAGGGCCCAGGACAGCGGCACCGCCGACCCGTCCAAGCCGGCCGTACCGCCACTTCCCGAGGTTCTGATCAAAGACGCCTCGCAGCTGCACTCCAACGCCCATAACACTACCAACAATAGAGGTGCGAGCGATGACGACCTTGCGACACTGATCGACGATTCGAACAGTGCCGTGAATTATTCGTACTGGATTTCGGACACCGAAGGCACATGCACGGATCCCCAATATCTGCAGGTAGACCTCGGCGAAGGCTTTAAACTCGCTGCCGACGAGGATATAGTGGTATACACGACCCGACACAAGGAGCAGAATCCTCCCACAAACCTGAACATCAGCAATTTCGGCAAGAAACTGCATCCGACGGCATTTCATGTCGAGGTATCGCGGGACGGCGTGACGTGGGAACCGTTCGCCGATCCCGACACGCACGTTTACTTCACATACCGGGGTCCGGGAACCAAAGAATTCTCCGCACGAATCCACACCGACAAGACATTCCGCTACATACGCTTCACCGTCACGGCCAACAACAGCAAGACTCTGAACAAAGGCACGCAATACCGCAGCATGTGTATCTCCCACTTCCAGCTGCTGAAGGTAAAGAAGGATTCCGGAGCCATTTATTTCTTCAACACCGAGCCGGGCAAGGAAATATACCTTACCGACCGTTTCCATCTGAACACCGATCTGCGTCCCGACTATGCCGACTACGAGTTCGTCAACACCCGAGGCATATTCGACCTGCATAAGCTTGACCACTACGACACGGCCGACAATCCCAAGGACTTCTGCGACTGGGACGCCTGCTGGGACGAGAACGGCATCTGGAAGAAAGACCTGCTGACCCTGGCCAAGTATGGCATCGACATGCCGAAATACTCCTGGGTCACCGGTGCCGAGGATCCTCTGGTCAAAGAAGGCAAGCGTCAGCGCACCCACGTCATCGAGCACACCTACTACGCCGTGCCGGGCGACGCCGTGGCCCTTGTGCCCTACTACGAGATGCCGACACGTATGCCGGACAAATACGACGTGTCGTACGCACACTGGTATGACTACGAGACCGGGGGTCATCTTGTAGACCCGACCACTGGCGCACGTCTGCTCGACTTCCTCGTTGATCCCCGCGACATCTATTATTCCAAGAATCACGGCTACTTCGCCGGCATCGGATTCCCCCGCGAAAGCCATTACGACAAACCCGAAACCGGCGGTGGCGATGACCCCCAGCCTGTAACTGCGTTCGAAATCGCCACAGTCGACGACTTCCTGGAGTTTGTTGAACAGGTAAAGACCGACAAACTGCTTGATGCCAGACTGACGGCAGACCTCGACTTCTCCGGCTATAGCTGGGAACCCGACCAATTCCCTAAAATCGAAAAATATGCCGGCACATTCGACGGTCAGGGTCATGTCATCAAGAACCTGCATTACACTGCCGATAACGGAGGTGTGGCATTTATCTCATCTTTGGGGATACAATCTGTTAATAATAAGACCTATGCCGGCTCTCTGAGAAATATTATATTCGATGAGAACTGCAGCTTTACCAATACTACTGAAAACTCATGGGGCAATCCTACCGCGGCTATCATCGGCACACTTCCGAACTGGGGAGAAGAAACATTCGTGATACAAGGCGTCATAAATAAGGCTACACTGAAGGCACAAGCAGTATCAGGAATTATCGGCAATTGGAATTCAACGGTTTGCAATGTAGAAATCAGGAATTGCGCTGTTACGGGGACTCTAAAAGCATCTGGGTTCTATAATGAACATTTGTTTTTCCCTTCAGCCACTATTTTTACAACACATGGAGGAAAATCAACCATCTCCAATTGCTGGACAGTTACGGATGCAGAAGTAGAGACTCGCAATTGGAACGGTGATCCAGAAACTTACACCACCAATGCATTCTATTATTCTGATAATAACAGTGTAACTGTCACCAATTGTTATTCCAATAATCCTCCAATCGCCAGCATAAAGCAGATTCCGACAGATCCTGCCAGCCTTAACACCGAGGAGTTCGTAGGCAAGTTGAACGGCGGCAAACCCGGCTATTGGGCTGTCAGCACGGAAGACGGCGACGGTGCAGGAGCGTATCCCTATCCGTATGTACGACTGACATTGCCGGGCGAGAGTCCGGACAATCCCGATGATCCCGTGGACACATACGACGACTCTCCAGGCTCTTGGGTATGGGCAGATGCTGACGGCAAGCCTATGTCCAGTGATAATCCCGGCTCTTTCTATACTATTAAACCGAATGAAAAAGGATCTGGAAATGCCGGTACATACGCCACATTCTTCTTCCCGCGTTCACCGTATGCCGAGAGAGGCGAATTACTTGGATTGCCGAAAGAATATACTATTGCTGCTGATTTCAGCTATTCGTTCAATGTCAAAGATCCGTCAGGCAGTGCATTACAGCCCTCGATGGACGCGAATCTGAACATCGATTACACCCACCGAAAGATTTATGAGCCTGAACTCTGCTACCGCCATATATTCCATATCAAGGATGGACGTCAGTTTGCAGAGGAGATGTCCGGATCGCACGAGAAGAATCAGGAATATCTGGTAAAGACCCGCAGGTATATCACCGCTCTGACAGGCACGGACTTCAATGTCCGTCTTGACGCCGGTATGCCCATAGCGGCTGGCGACGGTTGGGACGCACGTTCGCGCTTCTATTATAAAATCAGCAATTCCGACTATCGTCGTGTTGCAGGGTGTAAGGTCGTTACAAAAAAATTAGTGACCAATGCCGATGGCATCGAGGAAGAACAAGACTGTATGTGGGACGACGCAACCTTCAGCCTCGGTAAAGAAGTGCTCCTGGTAGGATCACGCACCCTCGACGATAAAGCTGACTCTCCACGTTACTATGCCTGCGGAGGCAACCAGAAGGTGTACCGTATGCTGGGTTGCGGCACTCCTACAAAGGCCGGCAAATATGTAGTTCGGCTCGTCGCACAGGATGTAAATGGCAACATTCTTCATCCTTACGATCCCGAACACCCCGACAATCCTCTGGGAGACGTAGAACACGACCTGATAGTGCGTGAATTCATAATTGAATTCATTGACCCGGCTGAATCGAACGTGGGATTTATATGCAATGAGCAGGAACTTATAAACAAAACCACAGGAAGCGAACCGGACCTCACGGAAAGATTCGGTGCACCATATACCACAATCAACAACGACGAATATCTGGGTTTCAACAACATGTTAGGCGATGCCGCCGGTTTCCCCGTCACAGACTATCTTTTCCATCCGTGGCAAACCCGATTCGGCGGGAGTACGAAACCGGAAGAAGGCGAAAAATATTATGCCTTGAAATGGCCATTGCCTCGATATATGTGCGAGTACGGCTCCACGTTAGGACGTGGCCACAATTACTGTACTTACCGTATCGCTCAGCATTCATCAGTTGTGGAATGGAAGGGGGTCGTCAACCGTGGAGCCGACTCTAACTATAATGTCGCTCCGGGTCTATTCGACCGACATTTCTATGAGTCAGGCTCCAAGATACAACAGGATATGGCTGCCGCAGCGGCAAATGGAGAGGAATATACAGGTCCTACGGAACCGGAACCTGGCTATTTCTATTGGATAAACGCCTCATCCGATCCCGGTGTTACCTGCCGTCTGAATGTGGGGCAATTATGTCATGGCGCCACGTTGCATGTTTCAGCCTGGGTTGCGACTTTCAATGGACCGGAGCAGGCCAATGTGTCCTTTAACTTTATCGCAGTTATGAAGGACGGTACAAGAGAACGTTTGCATTCCTTTATAACCGGTCCGATCAAATATCCCGGTGAATGGTGTAAGGTGTACTATAACTTCACTCCCGAACTCTCCGCCCTTGACATCGACGCAAGCCAGATCGATCATTACGAGATAGAGCTTGACAACAACGCTTCAAGTTCCGAGGGTGCCGATTATGCCATCGACAACGTGCAGGTGTATATCATGCGGGCTGACGTCAAGGCGCAGCAGCTCAACTTCCCCTGCGCCGACCAGAACAGCGTGATCGACATGAAGATATACGCGCCTTTCGACAATCTGCTCAGAATAGTGGACCTCACTCCCGCCACAAGCGCGGATACAGCCAAGCCGGTGAACATGTACTATTCGTTCGTCAACAAGGCTGTGTACGACAAACTGATTTCCGAGGGCAAGACTACCGACGAGGCTTACGACCGGGCTGTGGTAAAAGGCTGCTACGGCGTCAATCCGGACAACGTCTCGGATGCCGACAGCACCTTCGGCAAGCTGACTTTCGACACCTTCTACGACAATCTCAAGCCGTATGCCGACGGTCAGGACGGCACTCCGATCGAATACAACGTCCCGATGGGTTACGAGGACCCGGATACGAAAATCAAGTATTTCGCCTTCAACTGCTGGGTGAAGGATGCGGACATGCACGTCGGAAACCAGTATTACGTGCTGCTGTGCAACGACCCGACGGGTGCGGAGGATTTTGTGCCCAAGGCCGAGAATTTCGACATCAGCAACGACTGCTCGTCCAAGAGCACCATCGTGATAGAGGGTAACAGCAAGATCAAGGTGGACGGCTACCCCATAGGCCCGAATCCATCGCTGCAGCGCTGCGAGAACGAGTCGCCGGTGATTCAGCTCGACCTGGTTGGCCTGAAAGTGGGAGACACCCAGTATGATTCGGTAATCAACAACGCCCCCTTCGACTGGTACAGCGGCCGGCTGGCTCAGTTCTATCTGGAATCCAACGAGGACGGCACCATACTGCTTCACGAAGCATTGGCCAAGTTCCGCGAGTCATATCCCGACGCTACTTCGGCTATCCAGGAATGCACGGAGCAATACACCGAACCGATCCGCGAATATCTGGTGAAGGTCACTACCACACGCGACGGCAAGGCCCCGATCCTGTTCCTGCACCAGCATTCGTACATATACCCCGACACCCACATTCCCGAGGGTATGGATTCCTACGAATACTATGTGTCGGCCATCCCGTGCGTCAGCGAGCTGGACATGACGGGACTGGAGGAAGTATGCGTGCAGCCTGTGGAGGTGAAACTGACCGTAGACCGGCACACTCCGCGCATGAAAAGCGGTCTTACAAGCATCACATCATACCCTGATTATATAAACGACGCGCCGCTGCGCACGGGCCTGAAGCAGATACGCAAGGCCACGGCCACAAAGGCCCGGAGCGCCGATGCCGAATTCACTCTCGACTTCCCGATACGTTTCGTATCCTCCACCATTAAGGAAATAACCAAGATGGTGATCAAGGAAACGAAGGACGGGGAAGGCAATTCCGTCCGTGACGACGAGGTATATCTGACGCAGACCAACGACCCGCAATACAAAAACCTTCAGCCGTTCGCTCTGTGGGACGACGATACGGAAACTGCGGATGCGGATGCCGACGATTCCATGTACGAGTCCGGACTCTGGGCCGTGGGCCGTCTGGTCGAGCTGAAGGCCGACGTGTCGACCGACGGAAGCGTCCGCGACAACATGGCGCGAATAGTGTTCTACAAGAACGACCCGTCCGACACCGAGACCAGAGCCCTGAACTTCAAGGAAGGCTACTATTACCGATTCGCCGTCCCATACATGGAGGAAGTGCTGGATGGAGTGGACTATGTGCCCGCATGTCCCGGACGCCAGATAGTGACCCTGAAGATAGTGCCCGAATACATGCGCTGGACCGGCGACGGCAGCAGCCTGAACTGGAACAACGACATGCACTGGGAGCGCGTTGACACCAAGGGCCTTTACGCCACCGACGCCGACAAGACCAACGACAACGCACTGGACGATTTCATTACCGACGGCAGCAACAATATGCCACGCAGCTACTCGCCCGCTCCCTTCACCAAGGTGATTATGCCCGCGGAGTCGTCAACGCTCAAGGATGCCGACAACAATCCCCTCGCCATCGAGGATCCGTACCTGTACGGCACCGACAGCGAGCAGATCAGCGTCTATACCCGCGAAGGCGAAAAGTCCATGACATGGACTTCCGACCCGGAGGACAAGGCCGGGGACTCCCCTGCCGGACTGACCGGAAACCTGCTGGAGTTGATGAAGAAGGCCGTGACATACGACATCAACTACGACATGGTGGCCTTCGAAGGCGGGAACTTCCTGGGCTGCGGCCCGTGGCAGGCCCATGTATGCGACCAGATTGACTTCATGCCCAAAGCCGGTATCTCCAACCAGCAATACCTGACCTACAACAAGGCATGGGTGGAATTCGAGATGACGCCCGGCCGCTGGTACACCCTCTCCTCCCCCCTGGCCGAGACACTGGCCGGCGACATGTACATGCCCACCGCCAACTCGAGACAGGAGACACTGCGCTTCAGCGACATCACCTACGACCCGAAGCTGAACAATCGCTTCGCACCCGCCGTGTTCCAGCGCAACTGGGACGCCGCCAACGCCACACTGTTCCATCTGCCCGCAGCCGACGGCGGCAACGGCACGCAGGAAAACGTAGCCGTGGCCACGACATGGAGCCACGTATACAACGACGTGCTGGAGAAATACGAACCGGGCGAAGGCTTCTCCATCTACACCGACGACTCGCGTGTGGCCGGGAAACCGGAGAAAGTGCTGATGCGTCTCCCCAAGGCCGACACCGACTGGTACTATTACGACATCGACTGGACCGGTCCGGACAATAACACCACCGAATCGGGCATCCACGGCAACCATACCGAGACGGGTCACACCGCAGAGGCCAACTACCGCCTCAACTCTCTGGAGGACGGGCAGACAGGCACCATGACCGGCACCGCGGCCGGCAACTCGCGCTACTATCTGTTCGGCAACCCGTTCATGGCACCGCTGAACATGGCCAAGCTGCTGGAGATGAACGCCGACAAGATCAAGCCCGTGTACTGGATAATGGCCGACAATACCGTAGAGGCCGCCTCCGTATTCGGCAAGTACACATATACCAATCAGATTACCGGCGCCGAAGCGAAGGTATCGCCGCTGCAAGGCTTCTTCGTGGAGCTGAAGGAAGGCTACACGCCCACCGGCAACAAGCTGGAACTGACCTACGACAACAGCACGATGCTCCGCACCGCCTGCGGCGGCAACCCGCTCCGCAAGCCAGGCACCCGCTCCGGCTCCCACACGCCCTCCTCTCTGTCCCGCGCCGCCTCCCAATCATCCGCCGGCTCTCTGTCCCGTTCCGAGGCGGAAGCCGAGGTGCCCGGCCTTGTGCTCGAGGCTCTGCGCAACGACACCGTCCTGTCGCGCTCGCTGATAGTGACCGACATGAACGCCTCCGCCGGATATGGCGACGAGGACGCGCCGCTGATGATAGACCGTCAGCTCGTCACCGCTCCCCTCGTCTACTCGCTGGCCGGACACCAGGCCGCCGTAATCAACGTGACGGACGACATTGACGGCACCGGCATCGGCGTAGTGACCGACGACCCGGCCGACAGACTGACCATACGCCTCAGCAACGTGGCCGAGGCCGAGGACTGCGTGCTGATGGACATCGCCACGGGCGAGAGCGAACCTATCTACGAGGGTATGGAGATACCGGTGACCGGCAGCACCAACGGACGCTACTACATCACGCGCGGCGGCACGCAGGACGGAATCCGCGCCATACGCATAGAGCGTAACGGCAACACCGTGACCGTCTCCACCGGACGCCGCAACATCCGGGTCGACGTGTTCGACACGCTCGGCGTCCACACAGCCTCGCATCAGGCCGACGCCCCGCAGGTATCCTTCACGCTTCCCTCCGGCGTATATATCCTGAAGGCCGACGACGGCACCGAGCGCAAAACCGCCAAACTGATTATCCGCTGACAGGCTCAGACAGGAGAGTATTGGTTTAGACATATATGAAACGCGCAGTGAAAATATTTATGTCCGTGATGTCGATACTGCTCCTGTGCGGGGCGGCAAAGCCGGAATCGGGCATACTGCACCTGGTGAACGATACTATCGACCTCGGCGACGTGCCGCGGGACAGCGTCGCGGCGGCTCCGCTGCTGGTGACCAACACCGGCACCGCCCCGTTCGTCATCACGTCGGTGCGCACCAACTGCAGCTGCAGCGTGGGAAGCTACCCGCACTCCGAAATCATGCCGGGGGACACCGCCGAGATCATAATAAAATTCTCGGCCCGGGACAGACGTCCGGGCCGAGTTCACAAGTATATATATATCAGATCCACATCTTCGGTGCCTCGAAGCGTGGCTTTCCTGAAAGCCAACGTAAAGTAAGGTTATCCCAGGAAGTGCTGGTAGCAGAACTGCGTGAACCAGATCCAGAAGGGACAGAAGCCGATGAAGGTGATGACGGACAATGCCAGCGACGACGTGGAGGTAGCCACGTATGTGTCGTATTCGTCAGCAATGATGATACCGGAGAATGCCGGAGGCAGTGCGCCGGCTATAACCATCATGGCGAGGTTGGTCTCGGTCATCTTGAACAGCAGCCCCACTATCAGCAGCAGTGCCGGCATCACTATCATCTTGAGGATACAACCTAAGATACCCTGCCAGTTGATGGTAATCTTGAAAGCCGAAAGTGTAATACCTGCGGCGAACACGGCCATCGAGGCGTTGGCTCCCTTGATCAGGTCGAACGAAGGGCTGAGCCATTCGGGCCATGGAATTCCGACAACAACCCAGATCACGGCTACTATAGGAGCCCATGCCACAGGCTGTTCCAGAGCATGGATCACGGCCTTCCAGCCTGCGTCGCGGTGGGACTTGCCTGTCGCCGAGCCGCCGGCTGCTCCGGCCGTCGCGGCCACGGTGCCGCCGTTGGCCACGGCCTTCTGCGCGGCTTCCTTGTCAAGAGCGCTGTTAAGCAACGACAACCCGACAGGAATACCCACGGCGTTTACGACGATACCCACGATGGCCACTACCAGCGCAACACCCACGGTGTGTCCGAAGATAGGCTCCAGGACGGCGAATCCCAGGAAGCCGATTGTCGGCGAACCGTTCACCAGCGCCATGATGGCGCCGTCGGCGGCGGTGGTGTTCTTGAAGCATTTGGCATAGATGAAGTACACGGCCATGAAGCAAGCCATTATCACCACAAGCGATATGACGGTCAGCTTCAGGTCCTCCACCAGCATGTGCCGGTTGGCCTGCACTATCGATACGAACAGGGCGGCGGGCAATGCATAGTCAAGCACTACCTTGTTGAAGGCCTTTCCGTTGTCGGCGGTAAAGATTCCCTTCTTGCCCGATATGTAACCTGCAAGCATCACCACGATAATCGGGACGATAGCATACAGGATGATATGCATCATGTTACTCATAATATTTATAATTAATTAGTTTATAAAGTTTATAAAGTTGAAAAAGTTAAGATAAATGTTCAGACTGCGAAACTATCCGTCGCGTCCCGGCATTCTCTTAACTTTTTAAACTCTTTCAACTTTCTCAACTTTTTATACGGTATAGTCGATCAGCGGCGCCGGGTTGAGGTATCCGATGTGGCCGGATTCCTTGCCGGAGTCGGCGGCAAGCTGCACGTCGATCAGGGCCGGTCTCTTGGAGGCGATGGCCTCGGTGAGCGCTTTCTTAAGGTCGGCCACGTTGTCGACGCGGTAACCGGCCGCTCCGAAGCATTCCCCTATCAGGTTATACTGCGCGTTGATGTCGAGCGTTGTGGGCGCGGGTGCGTCGCCTCCGCCGGGATTGACGCCCACACCGTTGTAGATGCCGCCGTTGTTGAACACCACGACCGTCACAGGCAGATTGAAACGGCAGATGGTGGCGAAGTCCATGCCTGAGAAACCGAACGCGGAGTCACCTTCGATGGCCACTACGCTCTTGCCTGTGGCCACGGCGGCTCCGACGCACGAACCCATGCCCATGCCCATGATGGCCCATGTGGCGCAGTCCACGCGATGGCGCGGCAGCGACATGTCGATCGTATCGCGTGTGTCGTCAAGGGTGTTGGCGCCCTCGTTGACCAGGACGATGTCCGGATTGGCTTCAAGTATCGGCTTGATGACGCTGAGTGCCGTCCAGTGGTTCATAGGCATTGCCGTGGAGGCGTCCTCCAGGCGTTTGGCGAACTTGGCGTTCTTCGCGGCGGTCTCGGCCTGCAGTCCGCTTACCCATGTCGGGTCGGCGGCTATGGTCTTGCCCTTCAGTCCGTCGAGAATCATCTGCAGCGAGGTGCGCATGTCGCCCACCACCGGCGCTGCGATAGGCACGTTGCGGTCTATCTCCTCGGCGCAGGCGTCAAGCTGAATGAACTTGCCGGCGGGGTTCCACTTGCCTCGGCCGAAAGAGAGCATCCAGTTCAGGCGCGCGCCGATCACTACGACCACGTCCGCCTCCTCCATGATGGTGGAGCGGCAGCTGATGGCGCTGAGCGGGCCGTTGTCGGGCAGCAGTCCCTTGGCCATCGACATCGGGTAATAAGGTATCTTGTACGTCTCGACCAGTTCCTTCACCAGATCCTCGAGTCCGGCGTATGCGGCGCCCTTGCCGAGGAGTATGGCCGGCTTCTTGGCCGATGCCAGCAGTTCGACCGCGCGTTTCACGGCGTCGGCGTTGGGGGCGACAGTGGAATAGATGTCAACCGGGGTATAGAACAGTTTCTCGGCATCGGCGGCATCCATGATTTCGGCCAGGGCCGGAGTGGTCATGTCGATGTACACGCCGCCGGGACGGCCTGAGACGGCTGCGCGGTATGCGCGGGCCACTGCCGACGGAATGTCCTTGGCATACGAGCAGCGGAAGGCCGCCTTGACCAGAGGGCGCGCGGTGTTGAGCTGGTCCAGTTCCTCGTATGTACCCATCTTCATGTCGACCATGGTCGGGTCGGTGGCACCAGATATCTGAATCATCGGGTAACAGTTTACAGTGGCGTTGGCCGTGGCCGTCAGACCGTTCATAAAGCCAAGCGACGACACGGTGAGAAGCACGCCGGGACGGCGTGTCAGATAACCGTAAGTGGCGGCGGCCATGCCGGCCTGCTGCTCGAAACGGAAGCCATAGAAGTTCATCCCGACTTTCTGCATGGCGTAGGCGGCCTCGGTGACGGGGATGCCCACAAGTCCGAACACATCCGTCAGACCTAAACGACGAAGACTCTCGGCAAGTATATACATGCCCGTAACCTGCTCAGGGAACTTGGGCGCGGGCTTCGGATTGCAATTACATGTTGTGTTTCCCATAATCTTGAAGTTATTTATAGTTTATAAAGTTTAGTGAGGATTAAAGGGAAGTTGAAAGAGTTTATAAATTGTAAAAAGTCAAGATAATACCAAGACGCCGCTTTCAGAGTCTACACTATTATCTTAACTTTTTCAACTCTTTAACTTCTTAAACTTTTAAACTTTCAGTTTAAATTACATCTTTCCGTCGGGCAGCGGAGCGGTGGTGCCGTTATTGGCGAACTCCGCGATCTGTGCGTCGGTATAACCGTATTCCTTCAGCACCTCGGCGGTGTTGCCGCCCAGTGTCGGGCAGGGAGGATACGTAGGCTGGAAGTTGCTCATGGTGAATGGCACTCCGACGGTGACGAACTCGCCGACCTTTCCGGGCTGGTCTATCTTGACCAGTGTGTTGCCGTCGTAGAGCGACTGGTCGTTCATGATCTCCTTGGTATTTAGCACCGGAGCCACGGGCACGCCTGCGGGAGCCAGCTTCTCGGTGACCTGATACTTGTCGAGGTCATTGTCGAGAATCCATTTCTGAACGCGGGCTATCAGGGCGTCCTTGTGACGGTCGCGGGCGTCGGCGGTGTTGAAGTCGGGATTGGTCAGCCAGTCCTGGAAGCCGAATACCTCCACGGCCTTCTCGAAGTCCTTCTTGCCGCGCTGGAAGATGATGTAGGCGTATGCGTTGGGGTCGGTCTCCCAGCCCTTGCACTTATATGTCCATCCCAGGACGCCGCTGCCCTCGGTATTGCCTGAACGGGGCACGTAGTCGGGGAATTTCTCGTTAGGATACTGCATGAACTGGGTCAGGTATCCTATCTTGTCGAGTGTGAGCTGGTCGCGTGTCTTGATACGGCACAGGTTCAGACACGCATTGTGCATGGACTGGTATACATACGAACCCTCGCCGGTGTGGGTGCGCTGCACCAGGGCCGCAAGCAGACCGATGGCGAGGTGCATGCCGGTATTGGAGTCGCCTAAGGCGGCGCCGGACTGTGTCGGGATGTTGTCGGGGCCGCTGTACCAGCCGGTTGTGGAGGCAGCCGCCGCAGTAACCTGAGCCACAGGCTCGTAAGCCTTCAGGTTGGCGTAACGCGAGCTTACCGGGAAGCCCTTGATGGTGCCGTAGATGCAGCGGGGATTGAGCTTATGAACTTCCTCCCAGCTGAAGCCCAGCTTGTCCATGGCTCCCGGGTGGAGGTTCTCGACGAATATGTCGGCGGTCTCTATCAGCTTGGTCAGTATGGCCTTGCCGTCGGGGGTGGCGGCGTCAAGCGTCAGCGATTTCTTACCGCTGTTCAGCTGCAGGAAGTAATAGCTGGGGCAGTCCGGATCGAACTGAAGCTCGTTACGGGTGGCGTCACCCGAGCCGGGACGCTCAATCTTGATGATTTCGGCTCCAAGCCATCCCAACAACTGTGTACATGACGGGCCGGACTGTACGCTGGTGAAGTCTATCACCTTAATGCCTTGTAATGGTGCTGTGTTCATAATATTCTGATTTATTAAATTCGTGATTTCGAATGGCTTAAGTATGATAATAGAGTATTTTGCGCAATGCTTGCCGCATAATTCGCCATTCTTAAAATTCTGAAATTAGAACACCGTACAGTAAAAATAAGTTTGAACCCGCCGAAAAATAATAGTGCCTCGGTAGTGGCGCAGGCTTTCAGAGCCGCGCATCAACTCGGACTCAATTCTTATTCGCCTGTCTCATTTACTGCCTCGGAGAGGCTGTTTCTCATTAACCCCATGATGGCTGAAGGGAGCGTAGCTTCCCGACAGCCTTCGTGGGGTGGTCTCTGAGGTATGACGGCTTGGTCGGAGACCATGTCTCTGTACTGCCAGTTAAGTAGCATAAGGCGAGCGGTATGGTCTCCGACCAAGCTGTGCCGCATACTTCCAAACCCCACGAAGGGCGGTGCCAGCTGTCGCTGTCGCCGCCCATCGTGGGGTTAATGAGAAACAGCCTCTCCGAGGCAGTATGTCTGAGTTTGGGGCACGACTCGGAGAGCCTATGCTACTATGCGTTGCGTATTGTTCGGTCCAGGCGGGCGATGAGGCCCGGCTCGCCGGTCTCGAGGTTGTTGATGGAGAAATAAGAGGTCAGGTCGTGGTCGGCGCGCCACACCAAGGCATGCTGGTCGTAGCGCGACTCGTGCATGAACGCCAGTTCCATGCGCTTGACGCGCGTGCGGTCGAAATCATCCAGCGAGAGACGGTTAAGCAGCAACTCAATATACTTCACCGTGTTGACGTGCCGGTAAAAATCGAGGTCGCAGTATTTGAACCTGTATTCGTATGCCGGCGCAGTTGCCACCACGGCACCCTTTGGAAGCTCGCCGTCATGGTCCACGGGGAGCACAGGCACGTGCTTGCCCTGGCGTGCTATGGGACAGCGCCCCGGCATGGGAAGGTCCTCGGGGATGACCAGATGGGACAGCCCGACCGACTGACGGGTGTTGTAGTCCAGCACCATCCATACCGCGCGCGAATATCCCAACGGATTACCCTCCGAGTCCGACACCTGCACTATGCGTTCCGAAAAATGACGGTTGAAGCTCTCGATCCAGGTGGTAAGGCTATATTCCTCGTTGACCTTGGGATAGCGTTCCATCTCGAGCGCCAGACGCGACAGCACCCAGCCGCAGCCGCGGTCGGCCATATCGGGATTGCCGATATGCAGCGCGTTGGCGTGGGCCGTGGATATGTCTATGATTCGGGACGTGAGCAGCGGCAGCGACATCTCGGCCTCGGCGTTGGTCTCGCCTGCCGACAGAAAGTATCTTTGAGTCAATTGTGGTGTCATGGTGCAAAGTTACAAATTTTTGAGTAACTTTGCACCATGAGTACAGAAAAAGCGCCGATGCGCTGGGACCGGCTGATAAGCGACCGGCGGCTGGGCATGGAGGAATACCACGACGAGCGGGTGCACACCCGTTCGGACTTTCAGCGTGACTACGACCGACTGATATTCTCGTCGCCGTTCAGGCGGCTGCAGAACAAGACGCAGGTGTTCCCCCTGCCGGGCAGCATCTTCGTCCATAACCGTCTGACCCATTCGCTGGAGGTCAGTTCCGTGGGCCGCTCCCTGGGTCACGAGATAGCCTTAGGCCTGCGCGAGCGTCACGGCGGCTGCTACGGCATCTTCGACAACATTCGCGACATCGTGGCCGCGGCGTGCCTGTGCCATGACCTCGGCAATCCGCCGTTCGGCCATTCGGGCGAAAAGACCATCTCCACCTTCTTCAGCGAAGGACCGGGGCTGGAGTTCCGTCCCCTCCTCTCCGACCGTGAATGGGCCGATCTGATTCATTTCGAGGGGAACGCCAATTCGTTCCGCCTGCTGACGCATCAGTTCGTGGGACGCCGCAACGGCGGCATGGCCATGACATACAGCACATTGGCGTCGGTGGTGAAGTATCCCTACACTTCGCTTCACGCCGGAGCCAAAGGGAAGTTCGGATTTTTCGAAAGCGAGGACGAGATATACCGCCGCGTGGCCGACTGGCTCGGCATACCGGAGAAGGAACCGGGGCTGTTCGCGCGCCATCCGTTGGTGTACATGATGGAGGCGGCGGACGATATCTGCTATCAGATCATGGACATCGAGGACGCGCACAAGCTGCGCATACTCTCCACGCCTGAGGTGACCGAACTGATGCTGGGGTTCTTCGGCGACATGCAGCGCGCACGCTTGGAGAACGGCATGAAGCGCCTGGACGATCCGAACGAGAAGATAGCCTATCTGCGTTCGGTGGTGATCGGCGCGCTGGTCAGCGACTCGGCCCGCGTGTTCCTGCAGAACGAGGACATGATACTGCAAGGCGATTTCCGGGGGCAGCTGCTGGGCCACATCGTGCCTGAACTGCGCGAGGCTTACGCCCGCTGCTCGGACACCGCCTGGCGACGGATATACTGCGCCCGCGAGGTGGTGGACATCGAGATAGCCGGCAACCGCATCATAACCTACCTGATGAATGCGCTGGTGGAAGCCGTGATGTACCCGGAGCGCAACGCCTCGCGCCTGCTGCTGAACATCATACCGGGCCAGTACGACACCCGCAACGAATCGCCCTACACACGCCTGCAGTCGGTGCTGGACCACGTCAGCGGCATGACCGACGTATACGCCCTCGACCTGTACCGCAAACTGAACGGACACTCCCTGCCGGCGGTATAGTGGGAGTTTATAAAGTTGAAAAAGTTTAAAAAGTCAAGATAATGCCAAGACTCGATAAGAGACTGATAATGATACTGTGGATGGTGCTGGCTACCGTCGGTTCCTTTAACGCTCAGGTGTACGAGCCGGACCAGGTAGTGAACCCGAACGTGGCCGACCGCTACAAGTTCGTGTGCGACCCGGCGCATCTGCTTGACGCCACCACGACCGACGGCGTGAACCGCCGCCTGTACAACCTGCGTCAGACCACCACCTGCGAGGTGGCCGTGATAGTGGTGCCGAGCATCGGCGACACTCCCATAGAGGACTGGTGCGAGCAGGTGTTCACACGCTGGGGCATCGGCAAGGGCGACAAGGACAACGGAGCGCTGCTGCTCATAGCCGTGGACGACCACAAGACGCGTATCCAGACCGGCTACGGCGTGGAGGGAGTGCTGACCGACATAGCCTGCAACAACATCATAAGCGAGACCATTGTCCCCAATATGCGCGAGAACCGTCTCGATGCTGCTGTCGACCAGTCGACGCAGCTGATCAGCGACGCGCTGACCGACCCGGCCGTGGCCGAGGAACTGCGCTCGTCGCAGGCCGACAACTACAGCGGCAGCGTCTCCACGCTGGACAAGGAGGTGATATGGGAGTTTGTCCGGATCGTGGCTACTGTCGTATTCCTGCTGGCGCTGGCCCTGTTCGCATACGACCTGTGGAGCCTGCGCCGCAAGAACGAATATGACAAGGCCCGCACCTGGCGCGGCCATCTGATGACGTTCGCCATGTGCGGCATCCTGTCGTTGGGTACCGGCATCATATTCTGGCTGTTGGCGCTGTGGCTCTACCGCTCCAACCGCAACAAGAGGCTGAAATGCCCCACTTGCGGCTCGAAGATGAACCGTCTGAACGAGGAGGAGGACAACAACTACCTGAGCGACTCGCAGGACTTCGAGGAGCAGCTCAAGACCGTGGACTACGACGTGTGGGTATGTCCCACGTGCGGCACCATCGAACGGTTTCCCTACGCCGAGAAGCAGACCAAATACAGCAAGTGCCCGGCTTGCGGCACGGTGGCTATGCGTCTGGTGAAGGATATCATAATCCGTCAGGCCACGACACGCCATGACGGCGAGGGAGTGAAGATATACGAGTGCGAGTTCTGCCACCATCAGGAGCAGAGGAAATACCGCATACCTAAAAAAGACGACGGCGGACTCGCCGCGGCGGCCATACTTGGGGCGGCAGCCGGCCGGGGTGGCGGTGGCGGCGGCTTCGGAGGCGGTTTCGGAGGCGGCTCCACAGGTGGAGGAGGTGCCTCCGGCGGCTGGTAAAGGGAAGTTAAAGGTGTTAAAGTATCTCAATTGGGATAAGGTCAGAATGATTCTGGCGTTTGGTTTGTGATGAATGCAACAAATACTAATTGCAACAGATAACCCGACACAAACCGAAACAATGAAGAAACTGATCACACTTCTGGCCCTGATGATGATAAGCATCAGCGCATGGGCATTCCCCTTCGACAAGTACACCATCGACCGCAAGGAGCTGCCCGAGGAGGCGCAGACATTCCTGACCACCCACTTCGGCAACGCGAAAGTGAGCATGATCAAGGTAGACAAGAAACTGCTGCGCAAGCCCGACTATGAGGTGAAGCTGACTAACGGCACCGAGATAGAGTTCAACAGCCGCGGCAAATGGACCGAAGTAGACTGCAAGAAGAAAGAGGTTCCCTCGGCCATCCTTTCCTCGGCCATACGCCGCCATGTGACCAAGAATTATCCCGGGCTGGCGGTAGTCAAGATCGAGAAGACCACCAAGGGCTACGAAGTAGACCTGTCGGACGACACAGGCCTGCGCTACGACCTGCTCGGCAGCTTCAAGGGCGTGGCCGACTAAGCAACGACATTTTTGGAAGTTTAGAAAGTTCAGATAATACCTAGCTTTTGGTAGTTGAAAAAGTTAAAAGAGTGAGGGTCATTATCCCACAATGGCTGGAGGGCGCGTCCGCTGGTTGCCTCGGAGAGGCTGTTTCTCATTAACCCCACGAAGGCCTGTTCCAGCTGCCGCTGTCATCGTCCATCGTGGGGTTAATGAGAAACATGGTCTCCGACCAAAAGCTGAGGGTTCTACTGTTCTCCTGTCAAAAAAGGGGACTTTAGTCCGTGCTTTATACGCGGCTATGGACAGCCTGCGCAACTCCCGGAGTCTGCACATTTATCTTAACTTTTTCAACTTTGTAAACTCTTTCAACTCAATGTGCAGCAAGTGTTCCTGCTGAACATTGCCGCACGGCAAGCCGTTATAAAGTGTGATGAAAAAGATCAGCTTAACTTTATACGGGCTTGCCGTCGTTGCGTTGATCGGAGCCATCGCCGTGCGCTCGGAGGCGCAGCAGGACTCTATAGCAAACGAAGAAAAGGCAACTATAAACGAAGGCCCGTCCGCCACCTCTCTCCCGGCACCCGTCACGGATCCGTTCGAGCAGGCTGTCAGCATTATCAAGAAGTACGAGGGGATGCACCAACCGCGCCACTGGCCCCTGGTGGGCTATGGCCACAAGGTGCTTCCGGGCGAGCAATATTCCCGTTCCGCCACATTGAGTGAGAAGCAGGCCGACGCGCTGTTGCGCAAGGACCTGCTGAAAAACTGTGCCGTTTTCCGCGAATTCGGCGCCGATTCGCTGTTGCTGGGCACGTTGGCCTACAACATCGGCTCGGGCAACGTGAAGCGCTCCGGCGTCACCGCCGCCCTGCGCAACGGCAACCGCGACATACGCGAGCTATACTTGGCGCACTGCCGGTACCGCGGCAAGACACTGAGCCAGCTGCAATGCCGGCGCGTCGAGGAGTTCGAGGCACTGTTCATAGTCTCCGACTCCACCGCGGCCACTTCGCAGCTGCGCTACTACGATTCCCAATCACCGGGCCACGTTCCTTACAATAATTACCGCCTGGCATCCGTAACTATATTTTGAACTGAATTGAACGATGAAAAGTAATATTCCGATAATACTGATACTGACGGGGCTGCTCACGGCGAGTTGCGGCCACGACCGCCAGGCCTCGGCGTGCGAGGCCGTGGAGCGGTGCGACTCGCTGCCCGAGGTGGTTAAAAAGATGGTCCGGGCCGTGGCCGACGACGATGCGGGCAAGTTCGCCGCCACCGTAAGCTACCCGCTGGCCCGCCCCTATCCTCTGCGCGACATCCGGGACGCGCGCCAGATGGAGTCGTACTACCACACGCTTGTCGACGACTCGCTGCGGCGCGTCATCACCGCTTCGGGGCCCGACCAGTGGAGCGAATTCGGATGGCGCGGCTGGGCGCTAAAGGATGGCCGGTACGTGAGGATAGACTCATTGGTGTACGACATTCCTTATGTGTCGGCACGCGAACAGGCCGACCTGAAACGGCTCCGTCAGCAGGAACTCAACACTCTTCGCACCGACCTGCGCGGCGACTGGCTGCCGCTTGGCGCCATGGCCGCCGACAACGGCGACCTGATGCGCATCGACGCCGCCGGGAACGCTACTCCCGGCTCCGGGGCTTCCCTCAGGCTGCTGGTATTCAGGAAAGGAACCGACCCGCACGGCAACCCGTCGGAAATATTCACCGGAGAGCTGAGCCACGAGGGTTCGGATGTCAGCCCGATATATGAATTCACTGACAAAACCGGTCGGAAACGGACCTATATCCCATATCCCGACGACGGATCCGGGCCCGCCGTCTACGAGGAACTTAAGGACGGTTCCGAGCGTACCGTCAACGTCAGACACGTCTATTGGATGGACGTAATAGGTAAAAAATGACCGCCGAATTGATACTTTTTTGAGTCCGGAGGTCGTTTTTGCTTGCAATTATGACGAAGGAAATGTAATTTTGTAAGTTAATACGCTAATCGATAGAAAAACTAATAAATCGATACTTATGATGAAACCAGACCGTCAGCTTGCTGAGAAGCTACTAAACATCAGCGCTATAAAGTTACAGCCCGATATGCCGTTCGTATGGGGTTCGGGATGGAATTCGCCGATATATAACGACAACCGCCGCCTGCTGTCGTACCCGGATATCCGCAACTACGTCAAGACGGAGCTTGCTAAGAACATCGTGGAGCACTTCGACGGCGCGGATGCGATAGCGAGTGTGTCGACCGCCGCCATATCCATCGGTGCCATAGTGGCAGACACCTTAGGACTCCCCTTCGCCTACGTGCGAGAGACACCCAAGGACCATGGCCTGGAAAACCTGATAGAGGGCAACCTTCGCCCGGGCCACAAGGTGGTGATGGTAGAGGACATCATAGCCACGGCCGGAGGCACGATGAAGGCCGCCGAAGTGCTTGCCAACGCCGGCTGCGAGGTGCTGGGCGGCGTGGCCATATTCAACTATGAGTTCCCCATGGCCGTGAAGCGCCTGAACAACGCCAACATCGACATGGTGTCGCTGTGCACCTACAACATGATGGTGGAGACGGCCCTGGCCACCGACTACATCCAGCCCGAGGACGTGGAGACCCTGAAGGAATGGCGCAAGGACCCCGCCAACTGGGTGCCTGCGGCCAAGTTCTGACGGCCTGCGGCCTGACGGCTGACGCCTGCGGCCTGAAGCGGCTAAAGCCACTTCGCCGGAACAAAACCGCCTGACCCACTCCCACAACTCCCACAACTCCCAAAACTCCCACTTCTCCCACTCCTCCCAATACTCCCAAAACTCCCACTCCTCCCACAAAAACCGAAAAAATGGCAGAATACAAAAGCTCCCCCGTGACCGTGCGCAAGAGCGCGGACCAGATATACGACACATTGACCGACCTGCAGGGTCTGGCCGAGAAAATCACCGGCATCCCCGCCGACAGCGTGCCTGAGGACAAGCGCGCCATGCTGGAGGGAATCCGCGTGGACGAGAACACGCTGACCATCCCCGGAGGTCCGACCGGTGCCATCACGCTGGTCAAAAGCGACTGCAGCCGCCCTACATACGTCAGCTATGAAGGCGTAGGCACTCCGGTGCCCGTCACCCTGGCCGTGAACATCGCCGCCGTGGGCGACGACGCCGCCGAAGTGACCGTCAAGGCCGATATCCAGGTGCCCGCGTTGCTCAAACCGATGCTGAACGGCCCGATGCAGAAAATGGTGGACGAGGTGGCTCAGAACCTGAGAAACCTGAACGCCTGATACCAAGCCTCAAGGAAACCCCGCAAACGGGTGTCCGGAGGCTTAATTTTTGAACCGAAAAACTTGAAAATCCGCAGTAACGGCAGTAATGACACGAAACACTCCCGTCGGCTGATGCCGTCGGCGGCTTTGTCGTGCCTGCTGCTGTGCCCCATACTGCTCGGCGGCTGCAACACCATCGACTCAGACCGCATCCCCAACTATGCCGTGAACATCAACCTGACGCCCCAGGCGTCGTGGCAGACCTACGGCGTTACTTACTTCGGACAGTACAAGCGGTTTGTGCGCGAGCTGCGCGAGCCGTCCAACTTCCCGTGGCTGGAACGCACCATGACGGGATTCGGCGGCGTGCTGTTAGTGTGCGGCATCGACGCGTTCACCAACGATGCGAACGTGCCGTTGGCCTACGACCTGGCCTGCCCGGTGGAATGCCGCCGCGACGTGCGCGTCAACATGGTGGAGGCCGAGGGTCATCCGTTCCCCGTGGCGCAATGCCCGGTGTGCAAGTCTGAGTACGACGTGTTCGAGGCCGGAGGACGACCCATATCGGGCAAAGCCGTAGCCGAGGGCTACGGATTGAGAATATATTACTGCGTGCCTCCCGCCAACGGAATGGGAGGATATATCGTAACAAACCAATAGAACGGGCATGACCATCCTGGAGGGCATATTATACATGATGTGGCGCGGATTCGCCATCGGCGTCATCATTTCGGCTCCGATGGGACCCGTGGGCATCCTGTGCGTGCAGCGCACCCTGTCCAAAGGGCGCAAGACCGGCCTGTACACCGGCATAGGCGCCGCGATCTCAGACCTGTTCTATTGCCTTCTGACAGGGTTCGGACTGAGCTTTATCGAGGAGTGGCTGGAGGAAAACCAGAACATGATACAGCTGGTGGGTTCGGCCGTGCTGATCGGTTTCGCCGCCTACCTGTTCTTCTCCAATCCGTCGAAAAGCATACGCAAGCCGGGCGAGAATCCGGCCTCGCCAAAGCTCGACTTACTGAACGGATTCCTGTTCACGGTGTCGAATCCGTTGATTATCTTCCTGATAATCGGTCTGTTCGCGCGATTCAACTTCCTGCTGCCCGACATTCAGTTCGGCCATTACCTGATAGGTTTCCTGTTCATCATCATCGGCGCGCTGTGCTGGTGGTGGGTGGTTACGTTCTTTGTGGACAAGGTGCGCGCGCACTTCAACCTGCGCAGCATGTGGCTCATCAATAAAATCACGGGCAGCATCATCGGGCTGTTCGGCGTGGTGGGCATCATCACGTCCATCATAGGTCTGGCATCAGGCACGGCGACGGCTGCGCCCCGCGATCCCGTCTATCTGAACTCCGCGCGCGGCTTCCACGGCCAGCCTCAGGGAACGCCGCTTATCATTGACGCCAAGAGTCCGGTGACACTGCCGATTGCCAACCCCGACTTCTACATTGATTTCCGTGTCAGGGACATGCACAGCCAGCCCAACACTTCGTACGACCGTCAGCGCCTGCCGGGATGGTATATGGAATTTCCCGGCGAGAAGGACACGCTGCGCATCAAGGTGCGTCCCATAGACGACTATATGGACACGTACGGGCCGCGTAGCCTCTACGTGAAGGTGAGCATGAACGGCGAGACTCTGGCCGAGACCGGGCTTCGCGACCATTTCGACTGGAACAACGGCTGGAACTGCTGGAAGCTGACGCACAACGACGGCAACTGGACGCTGCAGGGGGGCGAGCGTGACTATAACGACGTGGCACGGTGGCAGACCGGCGCGTTCAATCCCACCGAGATGGTGATAGGCGCCAACCGTGGCGGCCTTATCAATGCCGACTGGATATGTCTGGAATGCGCCGACGACAGACGTTCGGAACTGTCATATCTTGCGAATCCCGACGTATTGGACAGCTATCTGCTCCGCTCCACTAACCCGATAGAAGGTGTCTGGGAGATGTACGACCGCACGATGGAGGAAAATATGCTGCGTCCCGGCGGCGAGTATCAGCTGGCTGTCGTGGGCGATGCCGACGGCGGCTATCAGATACTGTATCAATCGGGTGCGACCAAAAACAAACAGCAATGGGAACGCGGCGCCATCAAGGGAAAACTGACGCCGACATCCACCGAGAACCTATTTGATGTGGAATGGCGCGACGCCGACGGCAAACCGCTGCAGACCGAAATCAAGGCCGAGTTCCAGAGTCCTGACTTCCTTAATTTTACCCTCCCCTACCTTTCATCATCTTTCCGACTCCACAAAATCCGCTGATCAGAACGTAACCGCGAGCGAAAGCAGCGAGATGCGGGCCGTCGGACACGCGGATACGATAGCTTCAGCAGCCGAGCGCAACGTGGCACCGGTGGTGCATACATCATCGCAAAGCAGGATATGTTTGCCGGCGAATTTTTCCGGATGCTTTAACTTGAATATGCCCTTTGTATTATCGAGACGCTCCTTATGCGACAGACTGGTCTGCGTGCGGTGCGGCTTCACTGCCTTAAGGGCCGTGCTGACCGGAATGCCCGAATCCTTGGCCAATCCGATGCACAGCTGCTCGGCCTGATTGTAGCCACGCCCGGCCTGCCTCCACCAATGCATCGGAACCGGCATCAGCACATCCACACCGTTCAGGAAGCCCGCCATCAGCAGGTCGCGGCACATCACCTCGCCCATAAACCGTCCCAACTTCTTGAAATGATGATACTTCAGGTCGTGAATCACGCCTGCCAGTTCCGAATCGGGAATGTAGAAAAAGAACCCCGCCGCCCGCTCATAAGGCACTATTCCCATGAAGCGCACCGCCATCGGATTGTCGGGAATACGGTGATAGCCGGTGCGCGGCAGCCGTGACAGGCAGTGCATACACACATACCGTTCGCCGCTGCGCAGCGTCTCGCCGCACAGATGGCAGCTTCGTGGCAGAATATAATCAATGAGGGCCGGCATAGGTAATGAGTGGGAGCTGTGGGAGTAGTGGGATGATTGGGATGATTGGGAGCTGCAATTAAGTGTCAGGCGGGTTGGTTCGGGCCTAAAGATTCAATCTTTAGCCAGCCTCTTTACCAGTGCCGCCACCATCTTCATACTCAGCTCGGCTTCGAAGCCGCGCGTCATGAGGTGCTTCAGGAGCTTGGTGCGGTCGCCGTACTCTGTGAGGTCCAGGGACTTGACCTTCGCTTTGGCGGCGCGTATCAGCGCGTCTTTGTAGTCGGCCGGCTCGATGGCGGCGAGCCCTTCGGTAATCAATGCTGTCGGTATCCGCTTCAGCATCAGCTGCTGGCGTATCTTGTTGCGGCCCCAGCCGCTGAAACGCACCTTGTCGCGCGCGAAACTGCGCGCATACCTCGCCTCGTCTACAAACTTCTGCTCGCGCAGGCTGACCAGCACCTCCCCGGCATCCTCGGCCGTCAGGCCATACTTGCGCAACTTGGCCATGATGTCGTAAGGGCATTGCTCGGATTTGGCGCACAGCCCGGCCATCATCTCCAACGCCTTCTGCGGCGTCACCTCCTTTTTATTTCTTGACTCCATACGCGAAACGCATCTTGCCGTAGCTGTCAAGCCATGTCTCGACATCCGCGAACCCGGTGTCGGTCATAAGCTGACGCATCTGTGAGGCATATATCGGATTTATCTCAAACCACAACTGGCCGCCGGGCACCAATACATTCCGGGCTACCTCGCAAATTCGCCGGTAAAACCTCAACGGGTCGTCGTCGGGCACGAACAGTGCCTGCGCCGGCTCATATTCCAGCACATTGGCTTCCATATCCTTCTTCTCGAATTCAGCTATATATGGAGGGTTGCTCACCACGATGTCGAAAGAATCAGGTTCGCCCCGCCATGCGAATATATCGGCCTGTACAAAAGACACATTGGCCTTCAGGGCCTCGGCATTGCCGCGCGCTATCTCGATGGCTTCGGGGGAAACATCCAGGCCGGTGACCCGGCTGAAAGGGAGATTGCGTGCCAGAGCCACACTGATGGCGCCTGATCCGCATCCCACGTCAAGGACGCGCAGATCGGACCTGTCTCGGTGACGGTCCACGATACGGTCCACAAGTTCGGCCGTTTCGGGCCTGGGTATCAGCACGCCCGGAGCCACGTGCAGGTCCATGCCGTAGAATCGGGCGTCGCCAACTATGTACTGCAACGGTTCGTGCGCGGCCAGCCGGTTGAGTATCCGCCCAGTGGCCGACAGCATACGCTCCGACACAGGCAGGTCGCCGTTGCTCAGCAACTGCGTACGGTCCCAACCCTTGAGATGGCGGAATATCAGTTCCGTCATCGCCTCCGCCTCGTAGCGGCCATATTCAGGCTCAAGTTCCCGGCGCAACCCGCGCCGCAATTCCTCTACTCGCATCTGATTTCGATATTTATTGCAAATATAACCATTTCCCCGAACATCGCAAAATTGACTGTATCAGCAATAATCAATAAAGAGAGTCGTTTTAAAGTTATGCGTAAAACGAGAAGCATAACCATTGTGTTCAGGCTGATAATGGCGGCCGTGGCGGTGTGCGCTCCGGCATTCCACGCCGAGGCGCGCAACGACAAGATTCTGAACCGGCCCTACGCCGACCAGAAACGGATACACCTGGGCTTCTCGATCGGCATGTCGCTGCAGGACCTGATGTTCACCAACAACGGTCAGCCCACCTCCGACGGCAACGAATGGTATGCCTCCGTTCCGGCCTGGTCGCCGGGCATCGACGTGTCGGTGCTGGCCGACCTCAGACTGGGCAATCACTTCAACCTCCGTTTCTGGCCCGGCATGGCGTTCGGATCCAAGACGGTGGAATTCATGTCGCCCACCAGCGACGAAAGGCTGCGCCAGGATGTAAAGAGCGTGTACGTGCTGCTCCCGCTGGACCTGAAGGTGTCGGGCATCCGCTGGCAGAACGCGCGCCCGTACGTAACGGTCGGCGCCATGGGAGCCTTCGACGTGGGCAAGAAAAGCAACAGCTACCTGAAGTTCAACACCGCCGACGCCTACCTGACCTGCGGCATAGGCTGTGATTTCTATCTTCCGTTCTTCAAGCTAAATCCCGAGATAAAGTTCTGCTTCGGCCTCACCGACATATTGCAGCACAAACGCCCGGAACTGGAGGACGACGTGCAGACCATGCGCATCACCGAAGCCATCGCCAAAACGAAGTCGCGGATGGTGATGATCACATTCTTCTTCGAATAAATGAAGCGAACGTTTCATATCATACTTACCCTGACCGCCCTGCTGACGATGTTGTCGGCACCGCGCCGCGCCATGGCACAGAACGACCCGCAGTTCACGCAGCACTGGGCGGTGCCCACGTTCTACAACCCGGCCTACGCCGGACAGATAGAATACGTGCGCATACGCCTTGGCGCCAACCTGCAGTGGGTGGGTATCAAGAACGCGCCGCAATCCTTTATCGGCGCCGCCGACATGCCGCTGAAATTAGGCAAGAAACAGCGTATGGGCGTGGGCGTCACGGCCATGTCCGAGTCGCTGGGACTATACAACAACCTGTGGATCTCGGCGCAGGCCGCCTATCAGATACGCGCGCTGAAGGGAGTGTTCTCCATCGGCATCCAGCCGGCATATTACAGCGTCAAGTTCACAGGCTCGAAAGTGTACATACCCGAGGGCGACGACTATCATCAGCCCGACGACGAGGCGCTGCCGCACGAGGATGTGGCCGGACAGGCGTTCGACCTCTCGGCCGGCGTCACCTACACGCACAAATATTTCTCGGTGGGTATCTCCGGACTGCACCTGCTGCAGCCCAGGATCGAACTGAGCGAGGAGAACTCGTCGGAGACGGAAACAAAGCAGTTCTCGGCCACCGTGGCGCGCCAGCTCTATTTCACCGCCGACGGCAATATTCCGATTAAAAACTCGTTATTTTCATTACAACCATCGCTGCTGGTACGCACCGATTTCAACAACTTTTCGGCCGAGGTCAGCATGCGCAGCACCTATAAGCAATTCATCTCGTTCGGCCTGGGATATAGGTGGAAGGACGCCGTGAGCGCCATGATTGGAGCCGAATTCAAAAACTTTTTCTTAGGCTACGCCTACAGCTATCCGCTCTCGGCGCTTAACAGGGCGTCGTCGGGAAGCCATGAGGTGGTGGCAGGATATATGATCAAACTCAATTACGGTGACAAAAACAAGAACAAGCACCGCTCCATTCGTATAATGTAACGACTGATGAAAAGGAAACAGAACCATAGCATGGGAACGATAGCAGGCGCCGTCGGCGTGGTGGCGATATGTGTCGTCATGGCATCGTGTTCGGGACTGCGACGCGGCAGCGCCGGAGGCGAGGTCACCGGTGTGGGCGGCACCTCGATAGTGGAGCCGGCGCCGTACGGAATGGTGCTGGTGGACCGCGGCAACATCGCCCTGGGCCCGGCCAAAAACGATTCCGTGGCCGGCATACGCAAGAACGCGCGCGGCGTGTCGATCGACTCTTTCTGGATGGACGAGACCGAGGTGACCAACTCCAAATACAAGCAGTTCGTGTTCTGGGTGCGCGACAGCATCATCCGCGAGCGTCTGGCCGACCCGGCCTACGGCGGCAACGAGGCGTTCAAGATCGAGGAAGACCGCGAGGGCAATCCCATCAAGCCGTATCTGAACTGGACCAAGCCAATTCCCTGGCGCAACGCCAACGAGGACGAGGCCCGCGCCATCGAAAGCGTGTACCGCACCAACCCCATAACCGGACGCAAGGAGCTGGACCCCACGCAGATGAACTATAGATACGAGATCTATAACCACACTGCGGCGGCCAAGCGCAAGAACCGCATGAACCGTGCAGCCCGCGAATACAACACCGACTTGCCCACGCCGGATTCCGACCCGATCATATCGAAAGACACGGCATATCTGACCGAGGAGGGCGAGATACGCCGCGAGACCATAAGCCGCGCGCTGACAGGCGACTACGATTTCCTCAACACATACATCGTGAACGTGTATCCCGACACTACGTGCTGGATCAACGACTTCGAGAACGCCTACAACGAGCCATACACCCGCATGTACTTCTCGCACGCCGGATATAACGAATACCCCGTGGTGGGCGTAAGCTGGGAGCAGGCCAACGCCTTCAGCAACTGGCGCACGGACTTCCTGCGCCGCACGCTGGGCCGCGAGGGCATCTACATCGAGCCTTACCGCCTCCCCACCGAGGCCGAGTGGGAGTATGCGGCACGCGCCGGCAACTCGGAGAGCATGTATCCCTGGGAGGAGACGCTGCCGATGGACGAGCGGGGTTGCTTCTACGCCAACTTCAAGCCGCGCGACGGCGACTATGTGCTTGACGGTCACGTCATCACCTCGCAAGTGGGTACGTACAACCCCAACGACTTCGGCATATACGATATGGCCGGCAACGTGTCGGAATGGACGTCGACGGCCTACACCGAGAGTATCGATAAGCTGACGTCGGACCTGAACCCCGAGTACCGCTACGACGCGGCCAAGGAGGACCCGTACAAGATGAAGCGCAAGATAGTGCGCGGCGGTTCGTGGAAAGACGCGGCCCTGAACGTGCGCTCCGACCTGCGCGCCTGGGAATACCAGAACGAGCAGCGCAGCTACATCGGGTTCCGCAACGTGCGCTCGCAGATAGGATTCGCACGCGGCAACAAGGCTAAGCAAAAGAAAAAATAACCAAGAATACGCATAAGAGTCTATCTAAACTGAGATTAAAATGGTAAAGATCAGAAAATACGCCAACGTCATAGAGCGGTTCCTTCACGGAGAGAAGGGCCAGCGATTCTTCAATTTTGCGTATTCCATAGGCGCCGCAGTTGTGATCTGGGGTGCGTTGTTCAAGATATTGCATCTTCCGGGCGGTTCGCTGCTGCTGTGCATCGGTATGGGCACCGAGATTGCGATGTTCGTGCTGACGGCGTTCGACCGTCCGCCGCGCGAATATGCGTGGGAGGATGTGTTTCCCGTGCTTGACACCAAGAACGCCGAGGACCGTCCCGATTTTTCGGGCGGCGGTGCCGGCGGCATCGTGATAAACGGCGGTGCCGGCGACGACGTGACGCTGTCGGAAAGCAACGTCAGCGGCGTGATCAATCTGCAGGGTGCCGGCGGCGCCGGATTCCCGCAGGTGACCGAGGAACAACTGGAGCAGGGCGAGGAAATAGCCCGCGCCTCGCAGGAGTATCTGGAGGGTATGCAGGGCATTGCCGAGCAGATGAAAAGCCTGAACGAGACCACACAGGCCCTGAACGAAGTGAGCGCCACCCTTCTCAATTCCTACCAGGCCATCACGCAGAACTCCGAGAACATTTCGGCCAACTCGCAGGGATACGTCAGCCAGATGGAGGACCTGAACCGCAACATCGCGGGTCTGAACACCATTTACGAGATACAGCTCAAGAGCATCGCCTCGCAGCTGGAAAGCATCGACCGCGTGAACCGCGGACTGAAGGACATACGCGACATGTACGAGAAGTCGGCGCGCGAGTCCAGCCGCTACTGCGAGGAGACGGAGAAGATGGCCCGCTACATGAAGCAGCTTAACTCCGTGTACGAGAAGATGATCACCGCAATGACCATCAATATGCAGAATCCCATGATGGGCGGCTCGATGGCCGGTACAAACCCCTTCAACGAGTCGATGGACCGTCAGTAAAAAGATAGCAGATGGCAGGCGGAGGAAACAATGTGGCGCGGATGTCGCCGCGTCAACGAATGATCAACCTGATGTACATCGTGTTGACGGCCATGCTGGCCCTCAACGTGTCGAGCGATGTGCTTAACGGGTTCAGCCAGGTGCAGGAGGGCATTGACCGTACCAATGTCAATATGTCGGCGCGCAACAAGGTGCAGTTCGAATACCTGGAGGGGCTGTATGCCAAGAACCCGACGAAAGCCGGGGCTGCCTGGGAGCGCGGACAGAAACTGCGCGACGAGTCGGTGCGCCTCTACGACATGCTGGAGCAGTACAAGACACAGATTGCAAAAAAAGCCGACGGCGAGAACGGCGACTACTATAACATCGTGAACAACGACGACCTGGAGGCCGCGTCGGTGACGATGCTGAATCCCGCCTCGATGGAGGGACGCAAGCTGCGCGCCGCACTTGGCGAATACTCCAAGGTGGTGACGGCCATGATAGCCGACCCGGCCAAACGTAAGTCCGTGTCCGACATGCTGGCCACCAAGGACAGCCCGGCTCCCGGCTCGGTGACGCCCCTGCCCTGGGAACAGCGCATGTTCGAGAACATGCCGGCCGTGGCGGCCGTGACCATGCTGACCAAGCTGCAGAACGATATTCGCCAGGCCGAGTCCGAGGCTCTGTCGTCGCTCATCACCAGCGTGGACATAGGCGACGTGCGCGTAAACGAACTCAACGCTTACGTCATACCCAACTCAAACATGATAATACGCGGCGGAAAGTATTCGGCCAACATCGTATTGGCTGCCATCGACACCACCCAGCGCCCCACCATATACGTGAACGGTTCGCGCCTGACCAACCCCGACGGACTCTATGAGTTCGTGCCCGGGGCCGTCGGAACGCACGACTATTCGGGATACATCGAGGTTGCACGGGGCGACGGCAGCGTCGACAAGCGCCCCTTCAAGTCATCGTACACGGTGATAGAGCCTATGGCCACCATATCGCCCACGATGATGAACGTGCTGTACGCCGGCATCAACAACCCGATATCCATCTCGGTGCCGGGCATCCCGATGAACGCCGTGAACGCCACCATGACCAACGGTACGCTGACCCGCAATGGCGACACCTGGATAGCGCATCCCGGCAAGGTAGGCACCGAGGCCGTGATCTCTGTATCGGCCCAGCTGGAAGGTCGCACGCAGCAGGTAGGCTCCATGACGTTCCGCGTGCGCAAGCTGCCCGACCCTACCGTCTACCTCCCCGTCAAGGGTGCCGACGGCAACACAGTACACTACAAGGGCAGCCCCCGACGCATATCCAAGGCCATGCTGATGGGAGCCGAGGGACTGGGAGCCGCCATCGACGACGACATACTGAACGTGACATACTCCGTGGTGTCGTTCACCACCGCGTTCGTCGACCAGATGGGCAACTTCATCCCCGAAGTGTCGGACGGCAGCCGCTTCTCCGCGCGCCAGCGCGAGCAGTTCAAGCGGTTGAAACCCGGCAAGTCATTCTTTATCACCAACGTCAAGGCCAAAGGCCCCGACGGCATAACACGCGACATCTCGCCTATGGAGGTGGCCCTGAACTAAGGCATCGTTCCGAACCACCCGTAGCACGCAATACAACGTACATTTATGAAACTGTATCGTAAAATATTATTGACCGGTCTTGTGGGTCTGGCAGCCGCCGGGGCGATAGCCCAGGTGGAGAATGCCGGCACGGTGCGCCGTCGCTCGCCCAAAGAGAAACGCAATCAGGAGAATACCCGGCCCGGCGTCACCGAGCGCATGCAGGACTTCTACACCGTCAAGGAACCCCACGACGCCGACCTGCAGTACATGCGCGAGATATATCGCCAGATCGACCTGTCGAAGGACCAGAACACGCCCCTGTACTTCCCCGAGGATATAATCGACGGACAGAAGAACCTGTTCCGCACCATCCTTGAGCTGGTGGTGTCGGGCAAGGTGCCGGCATACGAGTATCTGGACGGCCGCGAGGTGTTCACCGACAAGTATCAGCTGAAGGTGAACGACATGCTTGACCGTTTCGGCATATACTACACCACCGGCAAAGGGCATTCCGACCGTAACCCCAACTATGTGATCGAGGAGGCCGACGTACCCACCACCCAGGTGCTGAACTACTACATCATCGAGAAATGGGAGTTCGACAAGCGCACGCACCGTATGCGCACCCGCGTGGAGGCCATCTGCCCCGTGCTGAACCGCACCGGCGACTTCGGCGGCGAGGCCAAGTACCCGATGTTCTGGGTGAAGTACGACCAGCTGCGTCCCTGGCTGGCACAGCAGTACGTGTTCCTGACCGACGACAACAATCTGCCCCAATACAGCCTGGACGACTACTTCAACCTCGGCATGTACGACGGCGAGATATACAAGACCAAGAACCTGCGCAACCAGTCGATGATGCAGATGTATCCCGATTCCGACGACCTGGCCCGCGCCCAGGACAGCATCGACAACCGGTTGAAGAACTACGGCAAGGACCTGTGGGTACCGACCCGTGAGGAATACCTGGCTCAGAAAGAGCATGAGGAGGAAGTGGCCAAGGCCCTGGCAGCCGGCGACACCATCCCCGAGCGCACCGTAGCCACCGCCAGGGAGACCAAGAAGGTGACCACCGCCCGCAAGAGTACGCGCAAGCGCGGCACCGCAAGAAAGCCCAAGACCGTTAAGCCGAAATCCACTAGCAACGGTCCCGCCTCGAACGCCGAGCGCTCCGTGCGCCGCCGCCGCAAATAAATGTAACATTTTTTCTTTACGCCATACCGGCCCGGTTCGGACTTGAACCGGGCCTTTTTTGATTTTATGACAGATTTTTTGTAATTTTGTAGCTGTCATGACAGAAGATCTTTTCAGCGCAAATATACCACAGACAGAGGAAGAACAACCTCAGGCACAGACACCGGAGCAGGACATGCCGGAAGTCGGCGTGTCGTCGAATGCGGGAGGATATACCGACGACGCCATCCAGACACTGAAATGGAACGAGCACATACGCCGCCGTCCCGGTATGTACATCGGTAAGTTGGGCGACGGCTCGCATCCGGAGGACGGTATCTACGTCCTGATGAAAGAGGTGCTGGACAACTCAGTGGACGAGTTCAACATGAAGGCGGGCAGCCGCATCGACATCACGCTGACCGATGAGGGCACCGTGACCGTGCGCGACTATGGGCGTGGCATCCCGTTGGGCAAGGTGAAGGAAGTGGCCAGCGAGATCAACACCGGCGGTAAGTTCGACGACAAGAACTTCAAGAAATCCGTCGGTCTGAACGGCGTGGGTCTGAAGGCCGTGAACGCACTGTCGCGCACATGCCGCGTGGAATCGGTGCGCGACGGCCAGAAGGTTACGGTGCTGTTCGACCGTGGCGACCTGGTGTCGCAGACACCTCCCACACACACCGACGAACCCAACGGCACTCTGGTGCAGTTCACCCCGGACGACGACCTGTTCAAAGGCTACAGGTTCAATCCGGAGACCATCGAGATGATGGTGAACAACTACACCTACCTGAACGTGGGGCTGCAACTGATGTTCAACGGCAAGAAGTACCAGAGCCGCCACGGCTTGCTGGACCTGCTGCGCGAGAACATGACCTCCGAACCCCTCTACCCCATCATCCACCTTAAGGGCGACGACATCGAGGTGGTGCTGACACACACCAACCAGAACGGCGAGGAATACTACAGCTTCGTCAACGGCCAGCACACCACGCAGGGCGGCACGCACCTGTCGGCCTTCCGCGAGCACGTGACCCGCACCATCAAGGAATTCAGCGGCAAGAATTACGAGTTTTCCGACATACGCAACGGTATGGTGGCCGCCGTGTCCGTCAGGATTCAGGAGCCTGTGTTCGAGAGCCAGACCAAGACGAAATTAGGCTCGAAAGAAGTGGCGCCTGATTCCACGTTGACAGTCAACAAGTTCGTGGGCGACTTCATCAAGAAGGAGCTGGACGACTACCTGCACAAGCACACCGCTGACGCCGAGACCATGCTGGCCAAGATAGCCGCCAGCGAGAAGGAGCGCAAAGCCATGTCGGGCGTGGCGAAGTTGGCGCGCGAGAAAGCTAAGAAGGTGTCGCTGCACAATCCCAAGCTGCGCGACTGCCGCATACACTACAACGACCCGCTGAAGGCCAACGCCAAGGAGGACCGCCGCGACGAGTCGGCAATATTCATCACCGAGGGCGACTCCGCGTCGGGCACCATCACCAAGGTGCGCAACGCCGAGACCCAGGCTGTGTTCTCGCTGCGGGGCAAGCCGCTGAACTCATACGGCATGACGCAGGAGGTGGTGTACAAGAACGACGAGTTCAATCTGCTGCAGGCCGCGCTCAACATCGAGGACGGCATTGACGGCCTGCGCTACAACAAGGTGATAATAGCCACCGATGCCGATGTGGACGGAATGCACATCCGCCTGCTGGTCATCACCTTCTTCCTGCAGCTGTTCCCCGACCTGGTGAAGAAAGGGCACGTCTACATCCTGCAGACACCCCTGTTCCGCGTGCGCGACAAGCGCTCGGCGCGCCGCAAGAACGGCAAGCCGAAGGTGCGCAAGGCCACCCCGGAGGAGAACGCCAACAAGGAGAAGGATACCTACTACTGTTACACCGACGAGGAGCGCGAGAACGCCATCAGCAAGTTCGGCCAGTATTCCGAGATAACGCGATTCAAGGGACTCGGCGAGATCAACGACACCGAGTTTGCGGAATTCATCGGCCCGGGCATGCGTCTGGATCAGGTGAAGCTGAAACGCGAGGACGCCTACGACCAGCTGCTGAAGTTCTACATGGGCAAGAACACGCCCGAACGCCAGCAATTCATCATCAACAATCTTGTGATAGAAGATGATTCCGAAATCTGACGCTGCCGGCCGGCGCATCGCCCTGTTTCCGGGCAGTTTCAATCCCTTCACCCGAGGCCATGAGTCGCTGGTGACACGCGCGCTGTCTACGTGCGACGGCGTGACCATAGCCATAGGCATCAATATCGAAAAGAAGGATGCCGACACCGAAAGCCGCGTCCGGGCGATACGCGACCTGTATGCCGGCGACCCGAGGATAGACGTGGTCACCTACTCGGAATTGACCGGGGAGTTGGCCAAAAGGCTCGGTTGTGCGTTTATACTTAGAGGGGTGCGCAACACCGCCGATTTTGAGTACGAGATGAACATGGCCGACGTCAACCGCCGCCTGTTCGGCATCGAGACCGTATTGCTCCCCGCGCTGCCTGAGTTAGCCTGGATTTCAAGCTCGACGGCACGCGAATTAGCCCGTTTCGGCCACGACATTTCGGAGCTGCTGCACTCAGGAAACACGCCCTCCCACACAAAATAGAACCCTGTTATTTGCATACGATATGAAGAAATTACTACTCGCCATTATATGTGTCGGCGCCCTGTGCGGAGCGGGACTGCTCAGCGCCCAGGTGTCGTCTAACCAGAAGCTGCGCGTGGCCGAGGCCGTGATAAGCCAGTTCTACGTCGACACCGTCAACGAAGACAAGCTGGTGGAAGACGCCATCCGCGGCATGCTCGACAAACTCGACCCCCACTCGGCCTACAGCAACGCCGAGGAGACGCGCGAACTGAACGAACCGTTGGAGGGCAACTTCAGCGGCATCGGCATCAGCTTCAACATGAGTTCGGACACGCTCTATGTGATACAGACCATTGCCGGAGGTCCGAGCGAGCGCGTGGGACTGCTGGCAGGCGACCGCATCATTACCGTGAACGACACCAACATCGCCGGCAACAACACCAAGAATTCACGCATCATGAAGATGCTGCGCGGTCCGAAAGGCACCACGGTCGACGTCAAGGTGTTGCGCCGCGGCACCGGCGCGCGTCCCGACACCATCGCCTTCACCATAACACGCGACCAGATTCCGATCTACAGCGTCGATGCCGCCTATATGGTGGACAAAAAGACCGGCTACCTGCGCATCAACAAGTTTGCCGCCGACACCCGCCAGGAGGTGGAGGAAGCGCTGACAAAACTTAAGAAACAGGGAATGCAGCAACTGATCCTGGACCTGACCGACAACGGAGGCGGTTACCTGAACGCCGCCACCGACATCCTCGGCGAGCTGCTGAGTCCCGGCAAGCTGACCGTCTACACCGAAGGACGCGCCTCGGCCCGTTACGACCATCTGAGCGAGCCTCACGGTACCAAACCGCTGTTCGACAAGGGGCGCTTAGTCGTAATGGTGAACCAGTATTCCGCATCGGCTTCCGAGATAACGTCCGGCGCCATCCAGGACTGGGACCGCGGCCTGATAGTAGGTCGCCGCACGTTCGGCAAGGGACTGGTGCAGCGTCCGTTCCCCTTCCCCGACGGCTCGATGATGCGCCTGACGGTGGCCCACTACTACACCCCCTCGGGACGTGACATACAGAAACCGTACGACAAGGGCAACCAGTCGAAATACGCCCACGACATACTGGACCGTCTCAGCTCGGGCGAGCTGATGCACCAGGACAGCATCAAGTATGTGGACTCGCTGCGCGTCAACACGCTGCGCCTGAACCGACCCATCTACGGCGGCGGAGGCATCAGCCCCGACGTGTTCGTGCCGCTCGACACGACCGACTACACCAAGTATTACCGCGACGTCATGGCCAAGGGCGACATCAACAAGTATTGCATCCGTTACGTGGACACGCACCGCGACCGGATCAAGAAGATGTACCCCGACGACACGCAGTTCATCACCGGTTTCCAGGTGACGGACGATATGCTTGACGAGCTGTACGCCATGGCCGAAAAGGATGGTGTCAAGCCCGACCCCAAGGAGGCCGAGCAGAGCAGAAAACTGTTCACCACCGTACTGAAAGGTCTGATAGGCCGCGACATATACGACAATCCGACGTATTTCAAGGTCTACAACCAGTACGACCCGATATTCAAGGAGGCCTACCGCCTGATCAACAGTCCGGACTACGATAAAAAGCTATCCGCTCCGAACTGAACTCTGAAATTCTTAACATTATAAACTCTTTCCACCTATTCAACTTCTTCTAATCGACCTGACATGAAACGCATATTTATAGTCTCCATACTGACAGCCGTGGCAGGGCTGCTGACGCAGGGCGCCTCGGTCAGCAAGCTGGCATTGCCGTGGGTATTTCCCGGCTATCGCAGTCTGTCGCGGCAATGGCTGCCCGACACGGTGCCTCAAGCCACGCCCTCGATGTGGCGCGCGGCCGAGGATTCCATACGCGCCCGCGAGGAGGCGGAGATTCGCGAACGTCTTATAAAGGCGGGTGTGAAAATACCCGACGATTATAAGGCACAGCCGGACACCGTGACCGTCGCCGAACTGGACTGGGGCGACGCCATACCGTCGTATCAGGCCCCCGAGGAGCAGTTCGACTTCGACCATCCGTACGAACTGAACAGCTCCGACTGGCTGCGCGACGTGATACGCGAGCGCAGCATAGCCGACGACTTCATGTACGGCCTGATGGTGAAACAGCCGCACTACATACAGTATGCCGTGTGGGACCTGCCCGTGCCGCCGTCGCTGCCCGAGGAGGACCATTCGTTCATAGCATACATCCGGGGCATGAACCTGCCGCAGGTGGACATCGACGAGGTGGAAATCTCGCGCAAAGGTCCCGAAAAGCACATCAACTGGCTGCACAACTTCAACATCGCGCTGCAGCTGTCGCAGGCTTACATATCGCACAACTGGTACCAGGGCGGCAACGACTACCTGGCGTTCTTCGGCAATTTCCTGTGGGACGTGCAGCTCAATCCGGTGTACAATCCCAGAGTGATGTTCCAAAGCACCGTCAACTATAAGCTGGCCATCACGTCGACCCACGAGGACCAGTTCCACAAATACGCCATCTCGCAGGAACTGTTCCAGTACAACCTCAAGTTCGGTTACAAGGCCGCCAACCGGTGGTACTACTCGCTGACGGGTCTGTTCAAGACGCAGTTCCTCAACAGTTATGCCTCCAATTCCGAGACACGCACGGCATCGTTCCTGAGTCCCGGAACGCTCAACGTCGGTCTCGGTATGACCTACAACTACGAGAAACCGAACAAGAAGCTCAGTTTCTCGGCCTCGATCGCTCCGCTGTCATACAACCTCAAGACATGTCTTGACGACAAGATAGACCATGCCTCGCTCGGCATGAAGCCCGACCAGCGCACGCTGCACGAGTATGGTAGCAACGCCGAACTGAACTTCAAGTGCGCGTTCCGCGAGAACATCAGCTACAGCAGCCGTCTGTTCCTCTTCACCGACTACAAGAACTTTGTGGGCGACTGGGAGAACACGCTCAATTTCCAGTTCAGCAAGTACTTCTCCACACAGCTCTATTTCTATTTCCGCTACGACACGGCTACCGACTCCGGCATTGACCGCAAGTGGAAGAAGTGGATGCTGAAGGAGATACTCAGCGTGGGACTGTCATACACATTCTCCACCAAATGAAAAGATCAGCGGCATACATCCTGATGCTTGCCACGGCCTGCGCCTCGGCGTGGGGCGCGGTGATAGCCGACGAGGGAAAGGCGCGCGAATACTGCGACGACGCCACGCTGACGCGCGTGGAGGGAATCTGGGAATTCCCGGAGGACCATACCCGCGTGCTGATCAAGCGCCGCCAGCCCGACAAGAACTGCGACATCATCGTGCTATCCAGCCCCGACTGCCGGCTCACGCCCGGCGACGTCATCGGCCATGTGGAGCCTACGGCCGTGGCCGGCAGCTATTCCATGTCGATATGCCGCAATGTGGTGAAGGGAGTGCTGACCAATCCCTCGAAATGCGCCGCCAGATTGGCTGACAACGAGGCATCGCTGACGTTCGAGCCGATGAAATTCTCGTTCAAACCCCGCGTGATGTATCTGCTGCCTCGATTCTGGCGTATGTTCCGCTTCAACATCTCCGACCCGCAGGCCGAGATAAAGCAAGGAATGGTCAAGGTGTATCCCGTGCCCTACGGCAGCAAGATACTTGAGCCCGTGTATCTATGAAAAGGATTGCCTCTCTCCTGCTGGTGCTGAGTCTGGCCGCCGCTCCGGGCGCAGCGCGGAAGATTTCGCTGAAGCTCAAAGCCGGGAACAAAAAAACAGACACTGAACAGACCATGAAACCGGACACGGGAGTGGCCAAACCGGACACGGAGCAGACCATGAAGCGCGGGTCGTTCATGGTGGCGTCGCAATGCGAGGACTGCAACAACGGCTACACGATCTCGCAGATTGCATTCAGCGGGTTCGACAAACCTGGGGCATCGTCAATGGAATCTTTCTTCATCACCAACCACACCGACCGCACCATGTCGGGCGTGAGCCTGTACATAGAGTATCTGACGCCCGACGGCCGGCAGCTGCACAAACGCTATGTGAAATTAGACTGCAACATCCCGGCCGGCGAGACCCGCAAATGCGACATCAAGTCGTGGGACACCCAGCGCTCGTTCCATTACGAACTCTCGCGCGCCTCCAGACGCTCATCCCCCTTCAGCGTCCGCTTCGACCCCGTCGCCTTCTACCTCCGCTTCTGAGATTGTGCGGCTTAATTTTGGCGGTATTATTGCAAGATTCAGGCCAATTTGTTAAATTTGCGTTTCAAATAGAATAATTTTCAGGCATGGTCCGGTCTCGAGAGAGGACGGCAACGTGACATCATGGCCTTAATCTACCTAAAGATGGGAAAAGAAAATTCAAATCGGCTTCAGACCTCCCTTCTCAACAGCGGGGAAAAGAAACTGCTTGTGTGGCTGGCAAAAAGGCAGCCGGCATGGGTGACGTCTGATTTTCTGACTTATTTCGGAGTCGCAGCCGCTGTGCTATACGCAGTGTTCTGCTGGCTGGCGAATTATAATGTGAATTACCTGTGGCTCGCTTCACTGTCGCTGGTGCTGAACTGGTATGGCGACAGCCTCGACGGCACGCTTGCCCGTGTGCGCGAGACACAGCGTCCCAAGTACGGCTTCTTCATCGACCATTCGCTCGACGCCCTCACCACGTGCCTGTTCTGTATCGGTCTGGGTCTCAGCCCCATGATGCAGCTGTCCATAGCCATGTTCATCCTGGCCGGCTACCTCTGCATGTCCATCTACACATACCTGTCCACGATTGTGATGGACAAGTTCCGGCTCACCTACGCAAGCATGGGCCCCACCGAAGCACGACTGATAATCATAGCCGTATTCACCCTGTACATCTTCAATCCCTGGCCCGATGTGACGGTGAGGATATTCAACGAACCCTGGACGGTGTTCGATTGCGTCGGCGCCATCGTGGCCGTAATCCTTTTCCTGATTTACATCTTCTCGCTGGCAAAAGACCTCAGGGTCCTTGCCAAGCAGGATCCTCCCAAGAAATTCCGCAAGCAGGATAAATAATACCAATCACATTCATTATGACAAGGCCCGGGTTGAGGAAGTTCAGATACAACCTTGTACACGACAACGGCTTCATATTCACACTTCTGCGTTCAGGAGCGTCCTCCCAGATATGCGGCTGGATCGACATGATTGTCTCGTTCGTGCTGTTCGCGTTCTGCAACCTGACTCCCTGGCTGTCCACAGCCCTCGGAGCCCTGGTGGGCGGCATCTTCAACTGTATCATCAACTATCGCTTCACGTTCCATTCCGAAGGCCTCGAATGGCGTCCGGTGATAGTGAAGTTCATGTTCGTATGGGTCGGCTCGCTGCTGCTGAACAGTTTCGGCACCCAATTCATCTATTACCTGATTGACGACTGGCACTGGCTTACCCACACCATCGGACTGGGCCAGGACTCCATATTCCTGACGGCACGCCTGTTCGTCTCGCTGGTGGTGTCGATAATGTGGAATTTCCTGCTGCAGCGCAATTTCGTTTTCAAGCGCAATCCCATCGACGCATATATTATCAGACTCGCAGACCGTCTGGGCATAGAAGGAAGAATTAAGAATGCAGACAAAATTAAATAGCAAGGGAGAACGCGTATATGTCTTCGATGAATACCCCGACATCGAAGTGCGCCCCGAAGTGATTACCCCCGCCGATGTGGCCGAGGTTGTTCCGGCATCAAGGAAATTCAGGTGGCTCGTAAAGCGGCTGATGCACCTCCTTCAGATCGACGAGGTGAACCGCGTGCACTCCAAATGGTGCCAGACACCGGGACCGGAGTTTGTGAAGCACCTTATGGTCGATGAATTCAAGATTCCGCTTCAGGTCGATAACGCCGAAGTGCTGGACCGGTTCAAGAAAGGCGCCTTCATCACCGTGAGCAACCATCCGTTCGGCTCGATCGACGGCATCGCCCTGATATACATCATCACCCGGGTGCGTCCCAGGTTCAAGGTTATGGTCAATATGATCCTCAACCAGCTGTCGGCCATGCGCCCCAACTTCATAGCCGTAGACCAGGCCGCCTCCGACAAACCGGACCGCCGGCGCGTATCGGTCAACGGAATCCGCGAGGCGCTGTCGATGCTTAAAGCGGGCGAACCCGTAGGATTCTTCCCCGCCGGCGCAATCGGCAAGACCGACAAGGAGGGAATCATAGTCGACCGCCCGTGGCAACCCGCCGTCCTGCAGATCATAATGAAATCGAAAGTACCCGTGATTCCCATTTATTTCCACGGCACCAATTCCAGGTTCTTCAACTGGCTGGGCCATCACAGCATCCTGCTGCGCACCGCCTGTCTGGCCCGCGAGCTGTTCAAGAAACGCGAGAAACCCATGCGCGTCACCATCGGCGAACCCGTCAGCGTCGAAAAACAGGCCGAATTCGGCAAGGACTACGAAGCCCTCGGCGCCTATCTGCGCCAGGCCACCTACCGCCTCTCCGGCCGCGACATCACCTCCGTCGCCGACTGAACCCCAATATATAAAGGACGCGCCAAGGTTCGACGCGTCCTTTAAGCAAGCCAAAGTGCCGGGCAATGTCTTCGCTTTTATTTACAACATTATCACCGGTATAACCGTTAATTAATCAAAGAATACCATTTTTATGTGCTTGAAAATTGTGACAATAAGAATTTTGTCATAAATTTGCAGAACAATAACGAAACCCCAATTGATATGGAAACGACAAACACAATCCGAATTCCCAATCCATCGAAGGAGTTGGTCGCTTTCATAAAGGAAGCGCAACAAGAAAAGAAAGAGCGCATGGATAAAATCTGTGACAAATATCGCAAATTGATTCACGGATAATGGAATCTATAGAAACTCTTATTCCCGATAATGAGGGCAATCATTTAGTGGTTGTCCTCAATTTTTATGATGATAGTCAAAAGACAGATACTTTTCTGATCCCTCCTGAATTTGCACAACTGGAAATCGCAGACATCGCAATTGAAAAACTGAATCTTGACCAACCGTTACGATTAAGAGCATTTCATAGAATGTGTCAATGGCTTACCGAACAGTTTATACTGTTTCCGAATGCAGTATTTTCATTTATCTGTTCAACAAGCCCTTTGGAAACAAATCACAATGATATCGCTCCGGAACAGTACCGCTGGAACTTATTCGAATACTTCTATCAACACAACATTAACAGACTTATAAAGCTGGGCATTGAGTCAAAAGACATTATTGTCGGGCCAGACGGTTATCAATCGGTTGCAAGGGTTTTCTATCGCACATCCCACGCTCCCATAATTCATTTGGTAATTGCCCATCTTGAAAACAAATATAATTGATTCAGCAACTTACGCGTATTTAGCAATAACGCTATTTCTCCTACTATTGTCGGCGACCGGGAAGGCGGTGTCCTCACCGCCTACATGTTGACGACGTGGACGTCGTCACTCCAGTTTCGCGACTCGGAAAGCCTACGCCACTAAATGACAGACGCGCCGAGTTCGGCGCGTCTGTTGTATTCATTGTGGATTGGGGTATTGTGACTTGCTTTTCATTAATGGTTATTGAAAAACGAGTCTAAACAACAATCATCCCAATAGGGAATTCCCATACTCTGATTATTTCCACATCTTTCGATGATGGCGCAAAGGACGCTTCTTAGCTTTCGCCTGAAGCGAGTTGTCGAAAGAATCACTACGGGTACCAACTTCATCATAGGTATAGTCGTATGTCTCGCCATCGAATTTCTCTGAACTTATTAGACCGGAACTGTACGTAGAGACACTGACTGAATAATCATGGACGTTGTCACCGTGCGACGCATTAATATTTGTTGGGAAATTTGCTGTGCCTACTCCAAACAAGCCCACATGACACAATACAAATATATCATGAGCGAACACATATTCTACTCCTTCAGTCCATTGCTTATAGATATTATTCGAGTTTCGATTATACGAGATTTCATAGTCGTATTCCTCCTTTTCATGCTTGTTATTTTGGGAATCATCTGCTATGTATTTGGCAAGCACCAGATTGTCTTTTTCCCATGTCAATGTATAATCGGATTCACTCTTGGACGTGAATGACTCTCCTCTTATTATGCCTGTTTCCTCAGACTTGAAAGAAGCTTGGATTAAATGTCCTGCATTGTCGTACGACAGTGTGGCCTTGTCGCTTCCTTTATATGATTCTCCGGATAATTCATAATCCCATGATTGGGATAACTCTGTAATATAGCCCCTCCCATTTGTCTTGAATTTAATGGGAATGGCATCCAGAGGATGTTCATAACCTTCCGATGTCCTGATTTCACTCTTATCCCAGTCGATGGTTATATGGTCATAGCAATCTACCTCTGTGCAACGACCCTTGTCGTCGTAGTAGAACCGATAGTCACCTACTCCCGTGAGAAGCATACCCGTTTCCTCCAATCCGGGAGGTGTCACGTCCTCGTCGTCCTTCCCACATGACGTGACTATTACGCACGTCAGCGCTGTAATCAGCGCCAATTTCAGAAATGTCAATTTCTTCATTCTGTTAAGTTTTAGTTTATTATTATTTGCCAAACTCATAGAATTTATAAATCTTTATGTCCGTTTGCTAAAATTTCATTTAGCATTGATTGCGCAAAGATTGAAAAATCTGTTTTAGTTGCATGGTTTAGTTTAGTAGCACGACGGATTTCATCATTTATACGGCGAGCCTCGGCATTCCTGTAAGGTCGTTGATGATCCAGATGAAGTGTAATGGCACTATATCTAATCTGTCGAGGACAAATGCCGGCATTTACCAGTCGCTCACCAAGTTCCCGATCCTCTCCCCCGTATTTCATTCGCTCGTCAAACCCATTAGTTGCCACAATATCAGATTTCCAGCCCGAGGAATTCATACCGTTCCATGTAGCACGTGCCGGAGTGATACTGTTCATCATCCTTGACCACACTGAAGATCGAAATAACTTAGTCATTTTGAATTTCACATTAATTCCCTTGGAAATTAGCCAACGAAGTGAAAAAGCACGTCCGGAGGATATGTCATCCTTTGTTATTGACTGGCTGATGTTCATAGGCAATTTGAAATAACCGCCACTTAAAAAGCTCCCTTTTGCCGCGCAATATTCATGAACGTATATAAAATCTTCTCGCGGTATACAGTCTTGATCAGTAAAGATCAGATACTCTGAATCTGCAGCAAGAATAGCTTTGTTTAATATCGTAGTCTTGCAAAAACCACAATCCTCATGCCATACATGTTTGATAGGTAATACGGTAGAATATTTTTCAATCAGTCGCCGAGTATCCGGGCCACTCCCATCATCAGCAATAATGATTTCATCGGCAGGGCGTTTCTGCGACATATAACCCCAAAGAGTCTTTTCAAGCCATTGGGGATTATTGTATGTCGATATTATTACTCCTATCTTCAGCGCATTCATAATTCTATCTCAAAATGGATCTTATGTCTTTTGCCATATTTTGTCCAGAATTTTGCCCTTACTTCAAGAGCATATTTTATCCATTTCGCCGGACTCGCGCCTCGCGCACGAACATACTCCTCCACTACCATTATAAAGAAGCGCTTTGAACCCCACAATCTGCGCATATTCCTTATGCCATCACGAATGGAGATTCTATTCCCGAAGCGCATTCTATTGGTATCTACGAGGGCAAACAGGTAATCCTCATTCTCGGTAACCCGAAAAAGTATGTTGCCGGGAGAATAGTCAAGATGGATAACTCCTTTATTGTGTATCCCTGCTGTAAATCTACTGAATTTACGAGCAAGAATTTCTTCTGAACTTTCTTGAAAATTCACTATATCCTTCATAGTATGCTCATAAGGACAATGAATGCTAACAAACCATGAATAGGCAATGATACCACAATGACGTTCCTCTATATAAGCTATTGGAGTCGGTGTTGCGATGCCCATTTGTTCAATAAGTTCCGGATAGTAAAAAGCACGTTCTCCTTTAGATTTACGGATACCCATAGAATACACAAAGCGGTTAATACCCTTTGGTTTGCAATAACGCTTCACATTGATAATGGAGCCATCCGGAGCCTTGATACGACGTATTGTGTTACGATCCTCATAGATAATCTCGCCTGATTGTTCAAATACCGTCGGAATTTTAGCTATGAAGTCGTACAAATGACAATAATCGTTATTGTAAGCCTTTATTTCTATCACAAATAATATTTTTAGGGAAAGTAGATATAGTTGATTGAGCGTCTCGATATTTTATACCAAACTATCAGTCATTTCTTTGATGTTAATTTGTGATTAGATTATAGTTATTGGTTTGTTTGAGATTTTCAATCAGTTGCTGATTCGCCTTAAGGAGTGCTTCAGTAGTGAATCGTTCGTATTCTTTACGAATATTCTCTTTCTTCAGAGACTCGATTGTTATTTCGTTGTCATATAAATCCTTGATTAGAGGCAATGACACATAGTCTTCATAAATCGTCGAGATCAGCTTGAAATATTTCCAAATTCTCTTAAAATCATTGGTAGTCAATGTACCATGAGATATTTTTAAACGAACATTATGACCCGCCTTTGATATTACAGCATAACGTTCATTCGTTCTATATAAACTTTCGTACGGAGCATTGAATTTTAAATTCCATCCATTCAGATCTATGCTATCATTGCAATGGCCATTCTCGTCAATAAATAAAATGAATGCACTTGTATCTTCGGCCGTTACCACTCTGTAAAAATATGGCAAGATTACGACAGCTACTTTTGCTTCCTTAAGTATTAGCCATAGATTGGAAGATATCACCGTATCATCTTCCAATATGGCTAAATATGTAGGAGGGTCGAACCGTAAAGATTTTCGTTTTACTCTTTTAAGTTCGGATATTGCATCATTTGCAATGTTTGCAAAGTCAACCATACGGTTTCTCTTTGCCGCTGGACTCCCCTCGTTGGCGTTAGGTCAGTAAAAAAATAGCGTAGGAATCTGTATCTGTCGCCGTCCTACACTTCGAGGCTTCTCGCATTGCCCATCAATAGTCGGACGGCAACGCAGAAGCCCTACGCCAGTATATGCAACCTAAGCATCCGGACATATCCTCACGAATATGGTCCTAAACGCATATATTACATCACCGCAGGCATCTACCGTTGCCTAATCCTTGACTATTGACTGAATTTTGCGAGAATTCCGAAGTGTCAAGAATCAGCGCGGATAAACGCTATTCATATATGTATGTCCCGAAGCGTCTGAAACTGTTAATTTCCGAACGACTTCGCGCTCCCGCCGCACTTAATCCCCGACCGGGGCCTCTGCACTGCGGTCTGCGACTGCAAAACTACAAATAAATTTCCGACATTCAAACAAAATGTGTAGAAAAAATTTATTATCTTTGCACTTGAAGCAATAAATAAGCATAATTATGAAGTTAGCCGACAATATTTTATCCAGTATTAAGCAGGTATTGAAATCTGCTGCCCCGGATGCGTCAGCTATCCTATATGGCTCACAGGCAAGAGGCGATGCCCGACATGATTCTGATGTGGATTTACTGATTCTGATTCCTGACAAATATAACGGCTCGGAATTCGTAAAAAGGAAACTGGATATTTCCGGCAGACTGTACGATTTGTCGTTATCTCTCGGTATCGACATCTCTCCCTTGATCCTCGTTCCAAAAGTATTTTTTGCACGCGAAACTCCATTCACACGCAATGTAATGAAAGATGGTATAGCATTATGTAACAAGAACTAAACAGCGGCTCCACCAAAGATTTAATTGCATATAGACTACAACGTGCCGAAGAAACGCTGGTAGAGGCAGACTATAATGCACAAGGAGAATATTATAATGCCGCAGTCAACAGATTATACTATGCATGCTATTACGCGGCTTCAGCTCTTATGTTAACACATAATCTTGATTCATCAAGTCATAAGGGCATCAAAACCATGTTAGGGCTGCATTTCATCAAATCAGGCATTATCGATGTTAAATACGGACGTATTTATCAACAATTGTTTGAGAATCGCCAATCAGGTGATTACGAAGACTTTGTTTATTGCGATGCAGAATTATTTAACGCTTTACGTCCTGACGCTGCGGAATTTGTCGAAATGATGATACAGTTATGCAATCAAGCATAGATTTTATTATCATTGAACCGGAAAATACCCTGCGACACTATCGGAGCCATTATCGGCGACACTATCGGTGCCACTATCGGCGTCGCTATTTTTTGGGCGGGGTGTGGCGGAGGCGGGACCGGAGGGCGGCGAGGTCGTCGTGGCCGGTGTTGAACCAAAGGGAACGGGGATTCAGGTATTTCATCACCATATAGCTGATTAGGGCGCATATCACATAGGCTGGCATGTAGCGCAGCGAATTGGTCATCTCGGCCAAAATAAACACGGACATCAGCGGGGCGTGCGTGCTGCATCCCAACATGGCGCCCATAGCCGCCAGCGACATGTACCACACCGGTATCTCCGTGCCGAACAGCTGGTTGATGCCGTGGGCGAACAGGCTGCCGGCCACAGCGCCGATAAACATGGCGGGCACCATCTCGCCGGCCACGCCGCCGCCGTTGTTGGCCGCGGCAACCAGTATGCCCTTCACGAGCAGAATAAACGTAAGCGCCAGGAAAAACATCGTGCCGGCGGCATGATGGGTGGCGAACACTCCCTGCTGCATCAGCGTCGGGAAGTCTCCGCGTATCATACTGACCATCACGCTGTCGCCCTCGCCGAACAGTGCCGGAACCAGGAACACGCACCACGACATGGCCACGCCTGTCAGCACCGCCTTGCTCCAGGGATTCTTCATCTTATCCAGCAGGGCACAGACCTTGTTGCGCGTCCATACGTACCATAAGGAATAGAAACCCAAAAAGACTCCCAACAGCATTATCCAGCCGATGTCGGCGTTGTCGGGAAACGTGATATGGAACGAGACGTCGAAGGGTGTGCCGCTGATCAGCATGGATGTGACCGAGGCTGTGAGACATCCCAACACCAGGGCGAACATGGCCAAGGCGCCGAATTCAATCTCCAGCACTTCCATCGCATAAAGCATGCCGCCCACGGGAGCCTTGAAGATGGCGGCGATGCCGGCACCGCCTCCTATCGCCACCAGCATACGCAAATGCCGTGCCTCCAGCTCGCATTTACGACCTATGCCGCTTGCCAACGCTCCGCCGCTAAGGGCTGTGGGGCCTTCGGAGCCGGCCGAGGCTCCGAAGCCGACGGTAAGGGAACAAAGAATTATGGACCACACGGAATCGGAAACCGGTATATTATAGTCGCTGCCGCGGCCATGGAGCTTTTTGATCAGCTTGGCCGACCCGCACGACAGATCGCGCTTCAGCACGTAGCGCTGCATTATCATGGTAATCAGGATACCTGCCACGGGGAGCGCCAGCAGAAGCCAGTTGAGCGAACGGTCGGGGTCGATGCCGTGTGCGAACAGACGCCACAGCATCGCCATGAGCCACTTCAATAACTCAGCAAGGGCACCGGCTCCCACTCCCACCGCCACGGACGCCGTGACGACGATGACCGGTACCGGCACCCTTCGCAATATGTTCGTTATGTTTTTCACGTCTTCCCCTTTTCGCATTCACCGGAGACGACGCCCTTAAACAGCCGTTACGCAAGGCCGTTCAGCCCGAACAGCCTATTTGTCGGTCAGAATCATCACCTGACGCGGCGCGAATGTCATGGTCGGCTCAATCGTGACATCCCGTCCCGACACCACATCGTGTCTGACCGTTCCGTACGGCAATACCTCGAGCGTACGCTCCATCGTCACCTCGTTGGGAGTGTCCTTGCCGTTGAGCAGCACCACCACTTCCTTGTCTCCGAGACGACGCTGATATGCATATATACCGTTTTGAGGCATAAAATGTTTTAGCGAACCCTTGGAAATTACGTCATTTCCTTCGTTTCGGCGCCACTGCAGCACGTTGCGGAGGAAATCGTAGGCCTCGTTCTGCAGCGCGGTGCGTCCCTCGGCGGTGAACGCATCGGTCTTGTCACCGGGGAATCCGCCGGGCATGTCGAGACGGATGTATCCGTCCGAGCCCTCTTTGGAACCGTTCATCAGCAGCTCCGAACCGTAATATATCTGCGGAATGCCGCGTGTGGTCAGCAGCCATGCCATGGCCTGCTTCCAGGGACCCAGTTCCTTGGAATCCGCGGGCATCTTCTCCAGGAAGCGGTCGGAGTCATGATTGTCCAGGAACGTGAGCACATGCTGCGGATCGGCATACAGGAAATCCTGTGCCAAGTGGTCGTACACGTCGTTGAGACCATGCCAGGGGTCTGTGTCGGCATAGAATGCCTTGCGACCGTTGAGTATGGCCCAGAAGTCCATGACCGTAGGAAGATTGGTCTGCTCGGGATTCAGCTTGCTGTCCTTCTGCCAGAAGGCCGAGCCAGCCTCGTTGGAGTACCAGCACTCGCCCACGATGTTGAAATTGGGATACTCGCGCAGCACGTCGGCGCCCCACTGCGACATGCCGCGCATGTCGGCGTATGGGTATGTGTCCATGCGGATACCGTCTATCTTGCTGTTCTCTATCCACCAGATGGAGTTCTGGATCAGATACTTCATCACCTCCGGGTTGCGCTGGTTCAGGTCGGGCATAGCCGACACGAACCAACCGTTCACCGTCTTGTCCTTGTCATAGTCCGACACGTACGGGTCGTGGGCCGTGGTGAGACGGAAGTTGGTAAGCGTCTTGCCGTCGGGATGGTTGTACCAGTCGGCCGAGGGCATGTCCTTCATCCAGGGATGGTTCACGCCTGTGTGGTTGAATATCATGTCCATCACCACCTTAAGGCCCATGTCATGCGCGGAGTCGATCAGATTGTTCCATTCGGTATTGGTGCCGAAACGCGGGTCGACGCGGTAATAGTCGGTGGTTGCATAACCGTGGTATGAGCCACCGGGCATATCGTTCTCCAGCACCGGCGTCATCCACAGCGCGGTGACGCCCAACGTGTCGAGGTATCCGAGACGGCTTCTGATTCCGGCTATGTTGCCTCCGTGACGTCCGTTGGGGTCGTTGCGGTCAATGGCAGGATCATATTCCAGGCCGTTGCCGGCGTTCTTCTTAGCTTTGGAGGTGGGCTCGACACGGGCGAAGCGGTCGGGCATCAGGAGATATAGCACATCCGATGAATCAAAGCCCTTATAGTCCCCGGCCTTACGCGTACGGGCCAGCAGCGGATAGCTCAGTTCGCTGCGCTTGCCGTCGCGGGTCACGTCAAACTTCACGTTCCCGGCCTGTGTGTCACGCGCTATCTTAAGATATACGAACTTGTAGTTGGGGCTGTCCAACTTGAACTGGCGCAGTATCTCCACACCGGGATAGCGGGTGGAGAACTCGGCGTCGCCGATGCCGGGTCCGGTTATCATCAGCTGCAGCGTGTCGTTGGCCATCCCGGTCCACCAGCACGGCGGCTCCACACGCGTTATGTTTCCCTTCTTCAGTGCCGAACCCGACAGAGCGGGACTCACTTCGGCGGCCCATGTGTTGCCCGCGCAGCTCACGGCTCCGAGTCCTGCAAGGCCACACGCCATCTTGGTCACAATTCCTTTCCAGTTTCCTTTCATGGTCGTATCAATTAGGTTGTTTTTATAGAGTTCATAACTACTTATCCATCATCACCTGTCACTCTGACTTATGACTTTTTTTATTCCGCAAAAATACAGCGTTTTTTCATTTCCGCATAACAGAAATGTGTCCGATTTGATACAATTTAATATCTTTTAACATTTAATTTGCAAGCAGACACCGATTTATAATAATTTTGTCAGCACAACCCGGTCATCATCCTAACGCAATAACAACAACACAGATATATGACAAGAAAATTTACCAGTCTTCTGATCGCCGGAATCATAGGCGGTACGCTTACCGCCGCGGCCGACGAGATTGAATTCACGTACAACACCGACCGTCAGGCCGCCACCGTATACGGCTACAACTTCAAGGAACGATATGATGTGGCCATACGGATCGCCGACCCGCAATATGCGGGCAGCCGCGTCACGGGCTTCAAGGTAGACCTCCCTGTTAAGGAAGATGCCGTCGACACTGTTACCGGGTGGCTGTCCACCGAGCTGAAGGTGACCGACGGCGTCAACGCTCCCGACATCACCACCGTGCCCGGCGAGATCGACGGTCAGCTCGTTCTGAACGTAACCTTCCCCACCCCGTACACAATCACCGACGCGGGGGTATGGGTGGGATATTCGTTCGATATCACGTCGCTTAAGGCAAGTCCGGGCTCCTATCCCGGCTCCCCCATCGCCTACGTAAAGACTTCCGACACGCCAGCATACAGACTGTGGGCGCGCAGCAGCAAGAAGCATCCGGAGTGGTTTGACCAGGGAGCGGACCTTAACGGCGTGAGCGATATGATCGTGACGCTGGACATGGATTTCGGCCCTGACGACGCGGCCATCGAGCTTCCGGCCGAAAGCTACGTCAAGGCCGGCGAAGTCTGCGATGTACCGGTCACTCTGATCAATCACGGCGAGGCTCCGCTGCAGGACATCACATTCTCGTACAGCATCGGCGACTACAGCAACACCGGCTCGCTGCACCTGTCCGAACCGATAGCCGTCGACGGCGCCAAAGCCACCGTCAATCTCCCTGTCGGACCGGTAGAGACCATTGGCAAGTTCCCCTTCAAGGTGAAGCTTGAGACTTCCAACGGCAAGCCGAATACGGATCCGATGCGCGAAGGCGAGGCTATGATGAACGTATGGCCGCTGATACCCGTCACACGCCCGCTCGTGGAGGAATTCACAGGTCTGGGATGCGGCGCGTGCCCGGCCGGATACGTAGCAATGGAATATCTGGCTGAGAAATACGGCGACATGTTCGTGGGCATGGCCTATCACTGTTCGGAATACGAGGCCGGCATGATGACGTGCGTACCCGACCGCAAGCTGCCCGTGCCCGTATCGTCATACCCCTATTCCGACATCAACCGCGCCGTGGGAATGCATCCCGGCGACCTTCCTTTCCAATGGGAGAAGTATGCCGCGCTCAGAAGTCCCGCGGCCATAGAGGCCGACTTCAGATGGAACGACGAGGCCCATACTTCGGCCACCGTCACGGCCAAGGTGACATTCGTGATGGATATGGACAACGCCAATTACAAATTGGCTTTCGGACTCACCGCCAACGGGCTGAAGAACCCGAAATGGAAGCAGCACAACTACTATAGCGGTAAATCGGAAGGTTACGGCGTGGACTCGCCTCTGTGGGATCTGTTCCTTAAAGGCGACGAATGGGTAGCCGACCTCACGTTCAACGATGTGGTGGTGTATTGCCCCAACGCCGGCGGCGAGGACAATTCCATCCCCGCAACCATCAAGGCCGGCGAGACCATAACTTACGACTGGACCGTCAACCTGGATGATGTGAAGAACATCAAGGGCGAGTATATCATCAACCCCGGCGCGACCATTCAGGGCGTGGCCATACTGGTGGACAATCTTGGCGAGTCCGTAAACTGCATCAAGACCGCAGCCATGGAATACCACGACTGCGAAATCTCCGGAACCGAAGGCATATCGGTCGGCAACGCAGAGGTAGTCTCCACCCTGTATTACAACCTGCAGGGCGTGGCTGTCAGGAACCCGGCCAATGGAATATACCTCAAGATCGAGACCATGTCCGACGGCACCCGCCGCACCTCCAAAGTCACGATTCCATAATCCATGATAATGACACGGTAAGATAATGGCCGCTGACCGGTCTTGATAACATGACAAACCGAGTCCGCCCTTGCCGCACAGGCATCGGCGGACTCTGTTTTGCCGTTTCAACATTTTTTTGTAAATTTGTAGGATATAGAAGCATAAAACCACTTGACAGGGAGGACTTCAATCCCGATCGAAACTATGAAAACGAAACATCTCCTGACGACATTACTGACGCTGGGCGCCTGTGTGGCGGCCGGTGCCTCACGCTATAACCCTGACGTAGAGCTCCCTAAACTACATAACCAATTGCGCACGGCCAAGACATCGGCCGACTCTGTCAAGATACTGTATGACATATACGACCTGCAGCCTCGTACCCAGCGACTGGGAACGGGCAAGGAGATATACCGCGTGGCCGGCAATGCCGGCGACCGGGCCGCCCAGCTCGACGCGGTGCGCCTTAACAGCAACCTGTATTCGCAGGAAGCCGACTTTGTCCGCCTGCAGAGCCTGGTGTCCGGATTGCCCAAATCGCAGGAGCGCGACGAGACGCTGCTGTTCCTAAAGCTAAAGGATCTGTCGTACGCCTCTCGCCGTCCCATCAAGGATGGCACCGACCCGGTGTCCGACCTAATCAACAGGCTCAACACCACCCCTATGGCCAAGCAGAATCCCACCCAGCGCCTGCTGAACCTGTATACCCTCACCGCATATATGCGCAACGTGCCCGGCTCCAAAATGCTGGTCAACTACATGGACTCGCTCATGATGATGGTGGACGGCAAGGACTATAAGCTGTACGCACTGCGCAACATGATATACAGCGAGGCCTCGAACATATACACCGACGCCGGACAGGAGAAAAAAGCCGTGGAAGCCGACCGCAAACTGCTGGACGTAATAGGCGGACTGGAAAAGAAATACTCGGATGCAGGCCGCAAATACCGCGATTACAGCGAGTCGAAGTATGTGGTGTACCGCCGCATGCTGCGCAACTACAAGGCACTGACACCCGCCGAGGTAGACAAATGCTACCGGGCCATACAGTCGCTGGCAGGCGTCAGCCGCGACGTGGCGAGCGACGTCAACGGCATGAGCGACGTCAACCTCTACTACAACATGGCCAAGGGGCACTATGCCGAGGCATTGCCCCTGCTTAAGGAACGCCTGAAGCGCGACCTGCCGGCTCCCGTGCTGCGCCAGACACTGCTGATGCTGCAGACAGCCGCCCGCGAGACGGGAGACAGCGCCACGCTGATTTCCGCACTCTCCGATTACAACCTGCTGATGGATCGCCTCGACAAGGAAAACCTGTCGCAGAAATATCAGGAACTGCAGATAGCCTACGACGTCAACAAGCTGAAGGCCAACAACGAGCGCATGCGCATGGAGAAGGTCGAATCCGAGATCAAGACCCTTCGCGCCAATTCGACATACTACATCATCTTCATAGCAGTGTTCGTGGTTCTGCTGGCGATATTGATTTACTATTGGTCGCGTTATCGCCACAACATGATGCGCATCAACCGCTTCGCCGCCATAATGGACCGCCAGTGCAACATCCTGAAGGCCGAGAAGTATTCCGATTACGACACTATCGACGCCGTGTCGCAGTCCACATTCAGGACATCGACGGACTCGGCCGTCATGTTGCGTTCCATTTTCTCCAACGTGCTGTATGTGTCGGCCATAGGCCAGGAGGACCGCGAGCTGCATCTGGAAGACACCACCATCAACCGTGTCCTGCATCTCACCGTCGATCAGTTCGGAGGCTCCAGACAGCCATCCACCAATCTGATCGTCACTTATCCGGATCCCGACTTCAAGATATTCACCGACACGCAGTGTATGTGTTATGTACTGAGCCACATGCTGGACTATGCGCAGCGTCACAGCAGATCCGGCGACATATATATGGAAGCGGAGCATATTCCCGAGTCGCATCTGATGCAGCTGATATTCCGTCACGACGGCATCCGGATAACACGCGGCAACGAACAGAACCTGTTCGAGAATTTCGTTGACATCGACGCCATGATCAAAAGCGACGACTCGGTTCTGTTCATCTGTCGTCTCATCGCGTTCCTGTTGCAATGCAATATAGCCTACAATCCCCACAAGGAGGGCGACGCCCAGCTTGTGGTGACCATCCCCACACACCAGAAATCCTTCTAAGGTCACATAATCCCGTATGTCCAGACGCGAATCCGTACAATTGAACCCCAAGCAACAGGAGGCCGTGGAGTGGTCCGAGGGACGCGTCCGCGTCGTGGCCGGCGCAGGCAGCGGCAAGACCCGGGTCATAGCCCACAGGTTCGCGTTTCTGGTCAACGAACTTGGAGTGGCGCCCGGCAACATCCTGTCGCTCACCTTCACCAACAAGGCCGCACAGGAGATGAAACACCGCATCGCGGGCCTGGTGGACCGGGGCGCCGTCAACGACTTCGTATGCACCATCCACTCGTTCTGCGTCAAGTTCCTGCGGCGCGAGATATACCGCATCGGTTATCCCAAGAGCTTTACCGTTCTTGACGAGGAGGACGCCAAGACCCTGGCCAAGCAGGCCATGAGCGAATTCGGCATCGACCGCAAGAAGACCACTGCCGAACGCTTCCTGTCGCAGGTGGCTGCATTCAAGAACTACGACATAGACGCCTATATCCAGCGTCATCTTCTTCCCGCCTCCCCGTCCGTGTGTCCCGACGCCCAGGCGCGCTATCTGCGCCTGCAGCTAAAGCAGTACGCCCTGGACTACGACGACCTGATATATTTCACCATCTATATCCTGAACCATTTTCCGGACGCGCGCGAGTACTGGACCGACAAGCTGAACTACGTCATGGTGGACGAGGCCCAGGACTGCGCCAGCGACGACTGGTATCTGCTGCGCATGCTGGCCGAGAAGCACGGCAACCTGTTCGTGGTGGGCGATCCGGACCAGGCCATTTACGAATGGCGCGGCGCCAAGCCCCGCATGTTCGTCGACTTCAAGCCGTCCAAGGACATCATCATGGACCGCAACTACCGGTCCACCCCCGACATACTGAACGTGGCCAACGCCATCATAGCCCACAACCGCAACCGCATACCCAAGGACCTGTACACCGCGCGCCTGAACGAGACGCCGGTGACCTACCGGCATTTCAAGTCGGAACGCGAGGAGGCCGAAAGCATAGCGCAGACCATCATGGACGAGATGAAGCAGGGAGCGTCGGCCAGCAGCTTCGCCATCCTGTTCCGCAGCTCGTTCCTGAGCCGCACGGTGGAACAGGCGTTGCTCAAGCTGAAGATACCCTACGCCGTATGGGGAGGCGTACGATTCTTCGAGCGCCGGGAGGTGAAGGATGTGATCAGCTATCTGCGTGTCGTGGCTTCGGACAGCGACGACACGGCATTCATGCGCATAGTCAACCTGCCGTCGCGCCAGTTCGGCGCCGCCTCCATGAAGTCATTGGCCGATATGGCCGAGGAACGCGGCATCCCGCTGTTCACGGCCTTGCGACAGGCCGTGGCCGAGGGAGTACGCAAGTTCGACCGCCCTGCCCTCCGCGCCTTTATCGCACTGATAGACCAGGCACGGCAACTGGCTCAGACCATACCCGTGTCGGAACTGACCGACAGGCTGTTGGTGGACTCGCGCCTGGCCGACGTGTACCGTCTGGACGAGAAGGAGGAGCGCCTAGAGAACGTGAGCGAGCTGGTGAACGCCATGAAGGAATTCGAACGCGTGCAGCGCGACGACGGCGACATGACATTGGACGGCTATCTGCAGGAGATTTCCCTTTACACCAATGCCGACAATCAGGTGGATTCCGAGCGCGTAAAGCTGATGACCATCCACCAGAGCAAGGGACTGGAATTCGACACGGTGTTCATCACCGGTCTTACAGAAGGCGTGTTCCCCAACCACCGCAGCATCCGCGAGCGGCGGCAGGACGGCGAGGAAGAGGAGCGGCGACTGATGTATGTGGCCGTGACACGTGCACGCACCATGCTGTACCTCTGTGAGTCGGAAGGATACCTGAACGACGGGGGCGCCATGAAATATCCGTCGCGCTTCCTGGCCGAGATTCCCGACGACATGCTCAACACCGAGGGCATAATCGACCCGGCCCTGTTCGAGGGAACCAAGCGACTGGTGGACAGCATCAACGCGGAACTTGGCGAGACGCACCTTGACGTATGGCCCCCGGGCACCAAGGTGCATCACCGCGCTTTCGGCACGGGCGAGATAGTGCGTTTCGACCCGCAGGCACAGTCTTACCGCGTGCGGTTCGCGTCCTCCGAGCGCGACCTGGTGCCCAGAGTCCTGACCAAAGCCGACCCGTAAACCCACATTGTTAATTACTGATTTCTAATTGTTATACAAATAGTCAGCAACCTATATAGACCCATGAAAAAAATCACAGTTTTGACAACAGCACTCTTGCTCGGCGGCCCGATGATGGCGCAGACCAACAGCACTTATGACGCACAGTTCATAGACTGGCTCACCTATTCGGGCGACGACCTTGAGCTGAGCGTAGATTCCAAAGGCACGGCGTTCCGTCTCTGGAGCCCCAAGGCCCAGGATGCCGTGGTGAACATATACGACGAAGGCCGCGGCGGCAAACCCGTACAGACTCTCCCCATGACGTTCCACGCCGACAACGGCACATGGACGGCCTCGGTACCGCAGCAGCTTTACGGCAAGTTCTACACCTTCCGCATCAAGCACGGCGGCAAGTGGCTGGACGAGACGCCGGGCGTATGGGCCAAGGCCGTGGGCGCGAACGGCAAGCGCGCCGCCATCATAGACTTCAGCACCACCGATCCCGAAGGCTGGGCGCAGGACAAGGGTCCCGAGACCGGGCACATCACGGACGCCATAATCTACGAGGCGCACATGCGCGACCTCTCCATGAACCGTTCGTCGGGCATAGCCAACAAAGGCAAGTTCCTGCAGTTCACCGAAAACGACACCAAGACTCCGCAGGGCGCGTCCACAGGCATCGACCACCTGAAGGAATTGGGCGTGACGCACGTACACATCCTGCCCAGCTACGACTATAACTCGGTGGACGAGACCAACCTGCAGGACAACACCTACAACTGGGGCTACGACCCGCAGAACTACAACGCGCCGGAAGGCTCCTACTCCACCAATCCGTCGGACCCGGCCACACGCATCCGCGAGATGAAGGAGATGGTACAGGCCATGCACCGGGCCGGCATCGGCGTGGTGATGGATGTGGTGTATAACCACACGGCCGAGAACGACGGCTCCAACTTCGAGCTGACCGCACCCGGCTATTACCACCGTCACTGGAACGACGGCAAATATTCCGACGCTTCGGGATGCGGCAACGAGACGGCTTCCGACCTGAAGCAGATGCAGGACTATATAGTAAATTCAGTGAAATACTGGGCGAAGGAATACCATATCGACGGCTTCCGATTCGACCTGATGGCCATCCATGACACCGAGACCATGAACCGCGTGGCCCGCGAACTGAAGGAAATCAACCCGAACATCATCATCTATGGCGAGGGATGGACGGCCGGCGACTCACCGCTGCAGCCGGAACGCCGCGCGCTGAAGGAAAACGTATCGAAGATGGAAGGGATCGCGGTATTCTCCGACGACATCCGTGACGCGGTGAAGGGTCATTACAGCAACGAGGCCGACCCGGGCTTCGCCACCGGCAAGCCCGGCAACGAGGAGACCGTGAAAATCGGCATCGTGGCCGCCACCGACCATCCGCAGGTGAATTATTCCAAGGGTAACAATTCCAGGTTCCCCTACGCCAAGAGTCCGGAAATGATCATAAACTATGTGTCGTGCCACGACGACCTCTGCCTGACCGACAAGCTGCACAAGTCCATGCCGGGGGCTACGGAACAGGAAATGCTTGACGCCGCCAAACTGGCGCAGACCATCGTGTTCACCTCGCAGGGCACGCCCTTCATGTTTGCCGGCGAGGAAGTGTTCCGCGACAAGAAGGGTGTGCACAACTCTTTCAAATCGCCCGACTCAATCAACGCCATCGACTGGACCAACAAGACGAAATACCGCGATCAGTTCGAATACTACAAGGGTCTGGTGGCGTTGCGCAAGGCACATCCGGCATTCCGCATGACCGACGCCAAGGAGATTGCCCGCAACCTGAAGTTCGACAAAATCGACTCGAAGAAACAGCCCAACCTGATCAGCTATTCGTTGCTGAACAATGCCAACGGCGATGAATGGAAGGAAATCAAGGTGATATTCAACGGCGCCGACCACGCCCAGGTAGTGAAACTGCCCAAAGGCAAATGGCAGGTAGTGGCCCGCGACGGCAAGATCTGCCTTGACAACACCCTGGGCATCGTCACCTCCCCCGAAGTGCAGGTTTCTCCCCGTTCGGCTCTGATCATGCACAGATAATCTGATTATGCACAGATAAACGGATAACAGGATATTCCCAATCGACCAAAGCGGATAGAGGGCACATTATCGCCCTTTATCCGCTTTGTTCTAATATTGTCCCTTTTTGATATTGCCCGTCGCAGAAGTTGTGTGTAATTTTGCGCTCGGTTTAGGTTAGAACCGCCCAACGGATTAAGGTTAGATAACACACAAAATAATAACTTTTATGAAGACGAAAATTTCTTTGTACCTCTCAGTGATGGGAGCCATCGGTATGCTCGCGTCCTGTAGCAGCGACTCGCCCGAAGTTCCGGGCAGCGTATTGGAATCCAAGACTTACACCACAACCGAGCAGACACTGGCCATCACGGTCGACGGTCAGGCTCCCGCCGGCGCGATGACCGTGGAGTTCGCACCCACGGCCGAGGGAACGGCAAACATCACCGTCAAGACCGACGAGATGCCCATCAACGGCTTCTTAGGCGACATGGGCAGCGCACTGCCCGAAATCAAGGTTCCGGCCTCCACATTCATCCCCGGCGCCACTACGTTCACCATTCCCGTCACCCTTGAGGGTACCGAAGACACCTGCACGTTCACCGGCAACGCCGAGACCGAATACTGCACATACGCCTACAACGGCACCGTCAGCGCCGACAAGATGGACCTGAACGTGTCCGACATCAAGCTGAAGAACACCGTTATGGCCGGCACCTACAACATGCCCGCATGGAACAATGACATTCCCGCGATACTCCGCATGAACTGGCAGAGCTCGAAGAAGGTTCCCTCCATGTTCGGCGAGCTGCCGATCAGCACTATCCTCAGCCTCTCCCTGGCGATGGTACAGGTGGATGTCGCCGGACAGAAGGTTCCTGCTGCCGAGGCGTTGACCAAGGTGCTGAAAAGCGTGACCTTCGGCGAGGACGGCAGCGTGACGGCCAGGTATCTCGACACCGAGGCTGAAAATCCCGCAGAGACTACGTCCCCCAAGGGCCTGGCACGTTATGTCGTAAAGGATGACAATACAATCCTGCTGTTCCTGGATCCCGCAGCTATCGCGGCAGCAAACGCCGACGAGGCCGAGAAGGCTAAGACCCGCGCAGATCTGGACATCGACGCACTGCTTAATCAGGTTATGACCGAGATTGTCCCCATGATTTCCAACGGCCTGCCCATCCATTACGGCAAGAGCATCAGGCTTGACGAGAACGGCGCCAACCCGACCGAAATAGACGATTCCAACATCGTAAGCTTCTACCTCGGCACCGAGACTCTGCTGCCTATCCTGAAGATGGCCGCCCCCATCCTGTCCGACCCGGATATAATCGACGCCATCGTGGCTATCGCATCGCAGGATCCCGATATGGGCGGCATGGCTTCGATGATGCTTCCCGGCATGCTCCAGGCTCTGCCGGAGATTGTCGACCAGACCACCACGGTCGAAATCGGCATCAACCTCACGAAATAAACAGACCGAATAGACCGATTAGAAGCGACAGTCAGATATTGACGAATATCGACTAATAAGCCGTTTCTAAAACAACTTCTCGGGCGAATTTCGTAGAAATCCTACGAGATTCGCCCGAGTTATTTCTAATACTGGGAATAATTACGGATGTCCGTCAGTTTCAGGTTCGGCACGATGGCATCTATCATGGGCTTTGGAACTTCACATTCCCTTGCCATGATAGGCCAGCGTGAAGACACTTCGACAATACTGTCGATGATTTCAGCCGCGTCCTTTATATTGTTGCGCTTGGCAAATTCCAGAAGATCGTCACGGGTGATGTCGTCAAACTTGCCGTTAACCGACATCTGGTGCTGTGCCGTCCATCCTCCTTTTGGATTATATGCGAATCCCATGTTGTATGCCGGCGAAAGACGCCATTTACCCTGTTTGTCCGTAAGTATCGGGCAATGAATCGGCCAGCATACCGGGAAGACCCTTGAACGTCTCACGCCCTATGTCGGAGAATGAATACACCCTTCCCTTACGCACAGGCATCAGAATCGGCGAGGGTTCAAGTCCTTTGCCGATAAAACTGTCGGCATACTCGAACTGTGCCAGCCGGCGGTTGTTGTCCCATCGGAATGTCCCGACGGGTTGACCATACAGGTTTACTCTCGCTATGTCTACCATTCTGAGTCCTCGGTATTAGGCAGTTTGTTGGTCTTGTTGTTACCGCTTGCGCGTTTGCGCTGCTTCTTTTTGACAGCCTCGACAAAGTCGAAATATTCGTTAGGGCTCATCTCATCTTCCTTAAGGAGAGGCGAAAACACATCCAGTTCGCCAAGTATGCGAAGCACGCGCATCAGGGAATCGAAATAGCTGATATCGCCTTTTTCGATTTTCTTTAAGGTTGTCAATGAAACTTGCGCCTGTTCCGCAAGCGATGCCTGAGTGACGTCCTGTCGGAGCCGCAGATGCCTTATTTTTTGCCCCAGCCTACGGCGGATTTCACCGTCCGGCAATATATAGATATCTTCTTCCATGGTCGTACTTGCGTCTATTAGGCTGCAAATACAGCAATAATAGTTTAAACTACGACTATTTTATCCATATTTTCATCTTATATTAGATGTTAGAATCTACAGCTGGGAGTACGGTATAGAGAAGGTATCGGCGCCATCGGGATCGCCGGTGGACAGACCTTTGTTCAGCCAGCGGACGCGCCATTCGGAGCGTCCGTGGTTGAAGCTTTCGGGCATCTCCTTGCCGTACGCCTTGCGCTGCAGATAGTCGTCGCCGATCTTGGAGGCTACATCCAGCGCCTCCTCCACATCGCCCGGCTCTATGGAATTAAACATCTCGTTGTCCTTGTGTCCCCACACTCCGGCATAATAGTCGGCCTGCAACTCAAGGCGCACACTCTCGCGGTTGGCGTCGCGCTCCGACATCCGGTTCATCCTTTCATGCGCAGCCGGAAGCGTACCGAGCAGATTCTGAACATGATGCCCCACCTCGTGCGCTATCACATACGCCCAGGCAAAGTCACCGCTGCCACCGATGTCACGCTGCATATCCTTCAGAAAATCCAGATCCAGATATACCGTCTTATCCGCCGAACAATAGAACGGCCCCACCTGCGAGGTGGCATGGCCGCACGCCGACTGCACAGAGCCGTGGAACAGCACCATTTTCGGCGGCTGGTATTCGCCCCACCCCTGCTCGCGGAACACACGGGTCCACACATCCTCGGTGCCGGCCAGTATCACCGACGCGAAATGGGCCAATTGCTTGTCCTCCTCGCTTTCCGAGTAATGTTCCGACGTCTGCGTCATGGCCTGCTGACCTATGACGTTGCTTACCACATCGCCTAAGCTGCCCCCGTTCATCAATGTAAGCAACCCTACAATCAATATACCGACAATACCGCCGCCGATTCCCACCGCCTTGCCCGACACGCCGCGCCGGTCCTCCACATTGCTGCTGGTTCTTCTCCCGCCAAGTCTCATAATTTCAACCCGTTTTATTAAACCTATACTTCTATAACGGAACCCCCGCCGTCAAAGTTGTACCAAACATTATTAGAGTAACAAACATCGATACAAAGAATTGAACAAAACGAAACGCAACCGACGGGAGTACGCCGGTTGCGTTTTCTTATGAGCACGTTCTTTTACCGAAGTTCTGCTTATATATTTATTTGCAGATGGTCTTGGATGTGGTGCCGGAGGGAGTGGAGACCACTACGATGTAGACGCCGCTGTTCCAGGACGCAATGGCAACGGGGTGCGCTCCATCCTGAGAGTAAACCTGTGTGCCGGCCACGTTGAAAATGCGTACGCTTTCGACAGATTCGGGCAGGTAAACCACATTGTTAGTCAGCACGATTGCATCGGAAGTCAGAAGGTTCTTCACGCCGGTGTCGATGTCGGAGTTCTCCGTTATCTTCAGATCCTTAAGCGTGAGCGAGCCGGCCTGTTTTACACGGAATGCGAATGCGTTATGTCCTGCGGGAACTGCAATGGCAGACTCTGCATTATCCGCGAAGTCTGCGACTGATGGCTGCGAGGGAGACACCGCTTTAATCGTGAATGTCAGTGGCTGCGCAGAGCTACTTGACTTTGCAAAGCTGCTGTGGCTTATCACCTTGTGGGGAAGTTCTGCTACCGTATAGCCTGTACCGCAGTAAATCTCCAGTTCGAAATCATCGGCAGTATAATAATCAGTATAACCCGTAATCGAGAAATCATAGAATTTACCTTCCTCCAGATTTACCTTATGGGAGATTGCCCAGTCATCAACCTCCACGCCGTCAGGATTCTCAATTCCTATGGTCTTGTTCCAGCTGGTTGGTTCCCAGACGTATGAATACCATCCGCTTCTTTCCGTACCGTCTTCGTTGAGTATTACAAAGTCTCCGAAGCCGTCCGGAGTATATGGCACACTCAGTCCGGCGCCTATCCATCCGCTTTTCACTTCAGCGGGTTTCATAGATGAAGCACCTTCGGGTCCCGATACCACTACCTTGTACTTATGGAATCCGGATGCTACATCTACATCCTCAAAACTGGACATTTCACCCGGCACAAGACCTTCGGTAACAGTTCCGACCATGTTGTCGTCGCGGTATATCTCAGCTTTGGCCAGTAAAGGAGCCTCGCCCTGCACGTTGGAAGTCGCGGGGTTGCGCCATGATATGACAGCCTTGTTTTCATTGTCGGCGTTGGGAGTGACTGTAACTTCTCCGGCAACATCGGGTAACAGCGGTGCGGATGCTATATCAATCTTGGTGATCTCAATATCCTTCACATCCGATGTATAGTTACCGGCGGCGTTCACGGCAAAACAATATCTGCCGGCTTCGGCTACCTTCAAAATCACGTTCAGGGACTGGCCGTACGTACTTGCACTCAATGCCAGCGACTGCGGATTAATCAAAGTCAGATTCTTGTCATTCTCCTTCATCGTAGCCACCTTCAGCGGAAGATCCTTGGAGCCGCCTTTAACCATCAAGGTGACTTTATAGAATCCCTTTTCAAGACTGAACGGAGGTGTAATCAGATAGTCGTCCTCATCCCGGGCCTCGCTGAGAGTCGAGGGTGCGAATTTTACCAATCCGTCGGAGATCTCCCATCCAATCAGGTCGCCGTCGTTGCTTTCCGAGCTCCAGATTGCGTTGATGGCAGGATTCTTGAAGTCATAGCTATAAGGCAGAGACTGTGTCCTGTCGCCAACCCAGAGAGTTGCAGGAATCAGCTTACCGTCGGCGGGATACTCGCCGGTGTAGCAGAGCACGGAATATTCCACCACGCCGTTCTTGTCGCACGGATCGTTGTAGGTCATCGCTGCACCGGGTGTCGGATTGTCGGTAAGAGTTTTTATTACGACATTGTCGCGTAGTATTTCGACTTTATCGATTTTGCCAACTTGTACGCCGGAACTTGACAATGCCGGATTGGTCCAGCTCAGTTCCACGCCGTTTTCCTTTTCAACAGCCTTAAGATCGGCGACCTGTGCCGGTGCGATATGCCAGGCCGTCACCTCGAACTCCGGGAATTCGAATATCTGAGACGTAGCCTCCGGACGACATGCGTGCAGTGCCAGTCTGTAGTCTGATCCTGCTTCGGGGACGTCGAACTCAAAATAGAAATCCGTCGCGACACTTGGTATTTCGGTCATGGAGCCGATTATCTTGGAGTAAGCGGCAATGTCATCACCTCGACCTACCAGCACCTCAAAATTGGCGGTCTTGCCCGGATTCCTGGCCTTAACCCGCAGTCTGTAGGGTCCGGTAGCGGTAAAGTTCATGGCCGGCAGCAACAGCCAGTCGTCCTCCACGCGGCTATTGGTAGGCGAATATTTCACCGTATTACTTGCATAGTTCCATCCTGTAATCACTGTGGATTTACTCCCTTTTACAATCTTATAATACAGTTCGAAATCCGAGAGATTAACGTTCTTGAAATCTGACGTCCAGGGAATGGCAACAGCAGGAACCGGACCGATGTGTTTTGATTCGAGAGAAACGCGTTCTGAAGCGACTTTGTGTATCTCCACCTCGACGGCGTACGTATGTTTCCCTGCAGTCAGGCCCTTATCCGCCGTATCGGTGAATTCCATAGCTGTTCCATCAAGCTGAGCGATTTCAACATCATCACGGTAAACCCTGACGAAATCGATGGCTACATCATCGCCAAAAGCAACGCCGTCTACGTCAGTGGTAGGCAACGCCCAGCTTATTTTGGCTGATACAGCACGATTCGCATCCGGTTCGATTTTCAGTCCCGTCACAGGCGACGGCACCAATTTATACTCCGCCACCTCGAAGCCTGTGACATTGACTCCGTCTTTGTCTTTATCTGAATAGACCTGAATACCGAAATAATAATCACCCGCAGATTCTGGAATGATTGCCGACACGCGTTTCTTCATGTCCGTGTCGCCTCCATCGTAATCATATAACACCGTGCCAGCCGTATTGAAGGCCTCTACGGTATTTTCCTTAGCCATAACGAGTCGGAACTTTTCGGCACGATTTTTGCCCTGTCCCCAGAATTTCACGCTATACTTCTTGCCGGCATCAAGGGTGATGGCAGGTGAAATCAACCAGTCATCGGCAGGATTAGTCCGATCATCAGTATACTGCATACCATATTCGTATCCTGTATCCGACAGCGGATCGGAATAGCTGTACGGGTTCTTTTCAAGCAGCTCCCACGTCTTGGAACCTTCCAGCACATTCACCGTAGTCCAGTCGGCATCGTTGCCGATGGCCGAGGAGTAGGGCGTCTGCTTGGACTGCGCCAACATGGCCAGAGGCACCGCAAGCGCAATAGCGATAGTGAAGATTTTTTTCATGAAAATATTGTTTTGTTGAATAACCGGGACGGGTGCGGACCGAAGTCCGCATCCTGTCCCGATAGGATTAGAATTATTTTACAATAAGCTTATATGGCTTCCGGTCTACGGTCACGACATACACTCCGGGAGTGGCGTTGCAGATGATGCCGTCTTCCGCAATCTTGTCGTTCAGGATAATCGTACCGTCGGCCGACATCACTGAGACGAGGTTCCCGGCCATGTTCTTGCCACAGATGGCTTTGTCAGCCGCATACACGACAGGCATTGCGCCGTCGATGGAATTCACGCCGCTGCCATTGACATTGACACGGTTGGACGGCGCACTTTCACCTTGCGGATAGAGTGCAGTCACCACGTATGCGTGGTTGCCGGCCTCAGGACTGTCAAGGAACGTGGTCTGAGCCACCATGCTCTGGTTGATTGCCTTTCCGTCACGGTACACGTTATAGCCGCTGACAGGATATTCGCCGTCGAGGGCTGCGGGCGAGAACATCACGTCGTCCACCAGGAACATGAACGCATCCTGCGACACACATCGGATGGCGAAATACCTGGTGCCCTGCGGCACATCAAATGAATATTCCTTCCATTCGCTGCCGACACGTTTGTTTTCGCCGACCTTGATGAAGCTGTCGGGATTGTCGTCGGTAGTGGAATACAGATATTCGAACGCCTCGTAACCGTAAGCCGAGGTATAGGCCGCAGCCGAGAACCGTATGGTCTGAGGCTTGCCGTCGAGCAGCGGAGATATGGCCCAGTCATCGTTAGGATTCTGTGTATCATTGGAGATGGCCGCGATGCACTTGTTGCCCGAAGGGATGCGGAAGTCCTTAAACCCGTTTCTGGTCTTGTCGATTACGATGAACGATATCGCTTCGCCGTTGTGCGGGAAGGTGACGCCTTCGATTCCGTAGGTGGTCTCGCCGTCACGGTCTATGAACTTCCAGCCAGGCACGGCGCCGATGGAGAACGACTCGGCCTTCTCGAACGATTCCAGGACTTCGCCGGGAGCCACATCGGGACTCGGCTCGCTCCATTTCAGGTTCACGCCATTTCCGCTCATCTCAGCAGTCAGGTCATCGACCTTAGGCAGTGCAGGAGCAGTAACCTTCACGGTAATGGGTTCGCTGACATTGTCGGCCTCGAAGTCATCGCCGCTCCATTCGATACGCGCGGTATATACCGTTCGCTCCGGAGCGAACACCGGCACTGCATCGGACAGCGAGACCCTGACCTTGCTGTCGGCGTCGAGACTCCGGATATTCCGGCTGGCTACCTTTTCGCCGTCGCGCTCCAGACTCAATACCATATCCTTTGCATCGGCAAGGCTTACATTCTGTACATCCACCGTGAAATCGGCCTTCATGCCCCCTTCCACCCTTTGCGGCGCGGTCATGGACACGATGCCAACGTTGCTGTCGGAAATGTCGGCAATCTTGATGTTATCCACCAGTATCAGCGTGGAATATGTCACGCATACGCCGTTCAGACCGAGCTGGATTGTCTTTCCCTTATATGCAGACATGTCGACCACTACCCGGCGCCATCCGTTGCCGTCCTCGCCGATGGAGAACGACTTGATAGTTTCCCAATTCTGTTTGCCGGCGTCTGCTACCTTGACCTCCAGCTTGTCATCCTCGCCATTCACAGCGTAGTACCAGAACGAGAGCTTAGGCAGACGTGCGGCAGCCGGAATCTGAATCTTGCCGGAAACGAGCGTGGCCTGTTCACCGTCCGCCGTGGGCGCGAATGCAGCCATACCGCCGTCCTTGTCCTGCGGAGTTGCCGTGGGCTGTTGCGATTGCGCGCCTGTGGCCCATGAAGCCTGACCGCCTTCGAACCGGGTAACGCCCCACACCTTCTCCAGACTGCCGCCGGCTACGGATTCCGTAAACGGATATGTATAGACTGTACCCACGGGGATGTTGTCGGTATATACGAAGTCCTCCATGTTCACGCCCGCGTCAGTCTGTGCCAGGATGTAGAAGAACACGAAGTATTGACGTCCGGAGCCTTCCTCAAGCACCTGCATTTCAAACTCGCATTTCTTCAGGTCTTCGGCCAGCACGTTCTGTGCCGTGCGGTCCAGAATGCAATACCTAATAGCCGAAGGATCCAGAGGATTGCCGTTTACGTCGGTCGTGGGGCTTTCCCATGTGACGCGCACCTTACCTTCGGACACTTCCTCGATTTTCGGATTGATGGGTGCCGGGGCCAGACTTACTCCGAGGTGCGCGCCTGCGGCATATATCGCACCTGCGCCGTAGCGGTTGGAGGCCTGGACGGTATAGGTGTACTCGCCGATGGACTGGGCTTTGTCGCGGAACTCGCACACATCGCCGGGCGTGATGCCGCCGAATGTGTGTACCGTCACGTCGTTGCGCTTAACCACTATGTCCAGCTTGTCGGTCAACGGATTGCCGTTGGTGGACACGGCCGGTGCCTTGAACGATACGGTGGCGTTCAGCGACCCATCGCGGTCCGGCACAACCTTCAGATCCGATGCCTGTCCGGGCGTGTCGCCGGCGTATGGAGCCGAAATGCTCAGATTGTCCAGATACAGGTAATACTTGTCCTTGGGGCTGATGCCGTGGATGCCCAGATAGTACAGTCCGGTTTCGCGGATTATGATCTGCGCGGTGTAGCGTGTATAGGTCTTCAGCGTCACGTCCGTGGGTTCCAGCACACGGATGTTCATGGCCTCCACGTCGGGCGACTTGCCTAACATCACCTCGAACCGTTCGGGAGTGTCTACCGTGCTGTGGGCGCGGGCATCGATTGCAAAATCGTATATGTTGCCGGCTTCCAGCATTATGGGTGCCGTGATCAGCCAGTCGTCCATGTCGGCGTCGGCGTTGAACTTGCATTGCACCTTGTCGTAGTTGAAGCTCCAGGTAGCGCCGTCCTTGTTGGCATCCACCACCGTAAACGTATTGAATGCGTTGGCATTGTCAAAACCTTCCAGATACGGAGGCACGATATGACCCAGTTTCACGGCATTGCTTGTCGCGGCCTTGGAAACCAATCCGTCGCAGCTTGCCGTCACCGTATAATATATGGACTTGATCGTGGTTGGATTATCAAGAGTTTCGGTAAATGTCGGCGTCTTGATATTCTCGGCCACTACCGTTGCGTCGGGCATACGTGTCACGGTGTACGTGATGTTGCCTGCGTCCAGGTATCCCCGGTGCTCGCCTGTGGTGACGGCATTCCACGTCAATGTGGCGTTCAGGCCGGTTGCGCCGCCTATGTCAAGGGTCAGGTTCTGCGGGGCCATCGGGGTGTCCGGTCCAACCCATGTGGTATGCTTCACCTCGTCGCTCTTACCCTTGTCGTTGCTTACGGTAACGGTGAAGGCATACAGTCCCGACGCATTGACCGAGACGGGCGCCTGCTTCGTTTCGCCGGCATTACACTTGCCGGATGCCGCCGGAGTGTCGTTGATGTTGATTTCGTATGTCAGTTCGCCGGACAGAGGCAGTCCGTCGAAAGTCAGGGTCGGCGCGGTGAAATTGACCGTGCCGGTCAACGATGCCTTGTCGAATGTGACCGACATGTCTGTCACAGCCGCTGGAGCGCCCTTGGCGATATTGGGGTATTTGATGAACATACCACCCAACACAGCTTCGTTGGGGATGTCAAAAAGTTTCGTAGGTCTGGCGGTGGCCAGGTCGATGGTGTACATGGCGTGGTCGCCGTCGGCGTTAGTGGCGTAGAAGAAGGTATTGGTGCGGTAGTCGATGGTACCCGAAGTAGGCCCGTCGATAGGCAGTCCGGTAGCGCCGATCACGGTAGTGGTGCCGTCTGTCAGGCTGACCGTGGCCAGATTGCCGTCGTCCAGTATGGCGTACAGGGTTCCGTCGGACGTGAAGCCGGCTCCGCTCCATCCCTTGCTGAGCTTGCAGATGGTGGTGCGGGTGAAGTTGTGGATGTCTATGATTCCAAGCTCATATTCCGTGCCGGCGGCGTTGAAGAAACATCCGTATGCCTCGTTGGAGACGGGATTATTTGCCATAGCCGTGGCGCACAGATGCATGTCGTCCTGCTCGGGATTGTCGTTGACGGTGGGCCAATGCTTCTCGTTGCCGTTCAGCAGGAACGAATAATACACCTTTATGCCCATGTAGTAGTCGGCAAATGAGTAGAAATAGTAGCCGTCCTGATATACGCCGCCGTTCTGGGCGAAAGGACCGTATGAGTGACGGGTAAATTCTCCTCCTGTCGAGGGAATGGAATAAAGGCCCATTGTGGTGCCCTTGTTGTCCTCCAACAGCGATGCATAAATTTCCACTTCTGGCACAGCGACTTCGGCACGAAGCATCGGAGACTTGACGGTCTGACGCCCCTGTAATCCGAGTTCGCTGACCGGAGCCATGCCTGATTTTGCAAGCGTCCGCTTTGTCATGTAGTGTTCCACCAAGGATTTACCTCCGTTAAGCGACAGGGTCTTCCCAAGTTTCGTTCTCTCAAGGGCGTAAGCCCCGGCCAACACAGTGACTGTCAGCAATAAAACAGCCACCAATTTACCCCATCGGTTTCCGGGGAAACGGGGCATCCGGTTAGACGTTTGATTCATAGTGCTGGATTTAATTGAATGCGGGTCGGAATGTAGTGATAGCCATTCACACCGCATCCTGTTACAGAATAGATATGTTATCACAGTATCGAAGAATCCGATGCCCAAAATTACATTTTATTATTAATATTTGCAAATATTAAGCACGAATTGTAAAAAAAATTGTAATAAAGATATAGGCAATATGTCTCAAAATGTAACCCATGTGTTAAAATTTGGCGACAAAATGATAATTTGCGCATAGAAATTGCATATAAACATATACTACATTTTGGTCCTGCAAGCATAACGTGTCCGCATACGGACACAATCGAATATCATAATTATCTAATAATCAACAATGTTTGCAAAATATTATTTCAGCATGTTAGATTTGCGTCAGAAAATTTGACAGAGGGCGGCCGGATTGCGGAGGGACCCGGACGTCAATAAAACTGACCGAATCTATGGACAAGGAAATAGATAAATCGATACTGAGGCGCGAAAGACGCAGGAAACAGATTATATTCGGAACCGTCGGCGTCGCCGTGGCCGGATTGGCTATATGGGGTATGTCGGGAATGGCGCCTACCATCAACAGTCGCGACATCACCATCGGCACGGCCGACGAGGGTCCGCTGGACATCTCCATCGCGGCCAGCGGCCGAATAGTGCCGGCTTACGAGGAGATAATCAATTCGCCGGTCGAGACCCGCGTGCTGAAGGTCTACGCCCAGCCGGGCGATTCGGTCAAAGCGGGGACGCCGTTGCTGCAGCTGGACCTGGAACAGGAGGAGACATCGCTGGGCAAGCTCCAGGACGCGCGCACTCGCCAGCAGCAGGAACTGCGTCAGCTGGAACTCACCAACAAGACCAACATCAGCGACCTGGAAATGCAGATCAAGGTGAGCGAGATGAACGTGAACCGTCTGCGCATCGAGGTCAACAACGAGCGTCGTCTGGACAGCATAGGCAGCGGCACGGGCGACCGTGTGCGTCAGGCGGAGACCGCTTACCACGCCGGTGTACTTGAACTGGAACAGCTTCGCACCCGCCTGCGCAACGAACGCCTGCGTACTGCGGCCGCCGAACGGGGCCAGCAACTGAACGTCACGTCGGCCGACCGCGACATCGAGATGATGGCCAAGACCCTGCAGCGGGGCAGCATCCCCTCTCCCCTTGACGGTGTGCTGACATTCATCGTAACCGACCTCGGCACACGCATCGGTGCCGGCGAGCGCGTTGCGGTGGTGTCCGACCTCAGCAGCTTCAAGGTGATGGGCGAAGTGCCCGAGGCCAGCAGCAACAAGGTCGATGTAGGCTCTACGGTCAACGTGCGCGTCAACGGCGCTCAGCTCACCGGCACCGTCACCAACATAACGCCTCAGGCCAAGCAGGGGATAGTGTCGTTCGTGGTGCGGCTGGACAATCCCCGCGACAAGCACCTACGCTCGGGAGGTCGCGCCGAGATGTATATCTCATACGGATACAAGGACAAGGTGCTGCGTGTGCCGAACGGATCGTTCTTCAAGGGGGAAGGTGAATACAACGTCTTTGTGATGGACGGCGACAACCGGTTGGTGAAACGCCGCATCAAGACCGGCGATTCCAACCGCGAATACGTCGAGGTGCTCGAAGGTCTCAGACCCGGCGACCGGATAGTGACCAACGACCTTGAAAAATACAAAAACAAATCGAAACTGAAAATCAAGAAATAACCTCCGCTCCCTCTCCACATTCATCTTAACTTTTTAAACTCTTTCAACTTTTTAAACTATCAAGAACATGTCTATAATATCCTTAAGCGGTATCGAGAAGGTCTACCGCACCAAAGAAATAGAGACCACCGCCCTTGAGAACGTGAACCTCGACGTGAATCAGGGAGAGTTCGTAAGCATCATGGGCCCCAGCGGCTGCGGCAAGTCGACGCTGCTGAACATCATCGGGCTTCTCGACAAGCCCACCAAAGGCACCGTCTCCCTGCTGGGTCAGTCCTGCGACGGACTTTCCGACCGTCAGCTGTCGCATTTCCGCAACGCCAATCTCGGCTTCGTGTTTCAGAGCTTCCACCTCATTCCGTCGCTCGACGTGGCGGCCAACGTGGAACTGCCGCTGATATACCGCAGCGGACTGAGCGCGCGCCAGCGCAAGGAACGCGTGGAGCAGGTTCTGGAGCGTCTGGAGATGACGCACCGCATCCACCACCTTCCCTCGCAGCTCAGCGGCGGACAGTGCCAGCGTGTAGCCATAGCCCGCGCCATTGTGGGACAGCCGCAGATAGTCCTGGCCGACGAGCCGACCGGTAATCTGGACAGCAAGATGGGTGCCGAGGTGATGGGCCTGCTGCACCGTCTCAACAAGGAGGACGGCACCACCATCGTAATGGTGACGCACAACGAGGCCCAGGCTATGGAGACCGACCGCATAGTCCGCTTCTTCGACGGCCGAATAATAGGGTGACTCTTTAAACTCTTTAAACTTATTAGAGACTATGAAACAGAAAATACGTCAGATAATATACGACATGCGGCGTCAGCCACTGATCAGCGGCGTCACGTTCATCGCCACGGTCATGTCGGTGTTCCTGTTCATGATCGTAGCCATCACCTCGCGCGTCAAGACAGTGCCCTTCGCACCCGAAAGCTGCCGCGACCGCCTCATGGTGGGCAGGTACTTCAATATCAAACAGCCGGACGGCAACGGCGACAACTCCGGCGGCGCAAGCTACTATGTCACAAAGCAACTTTACGACGGTCTGGATGGAGTGGAATATACATCGTTCATGTCTCAGGAGGGCTACGGAGTTCCGGTACACGGCACCGAGAACGGGTCATTTCAGGCCACCGCCCGCACTGTGGATGCCGCGTTCTTCAAGATTTTCGACCATGAACTGATTGCCGGCCGCTACTTCACGGCCGCCGAGTCGGCATCGCAGCTGCCGGTGGTGGTGATAAGCGAGAGCACCGCCCGGAAGGCATTCGGCAAAGCCGATGCGACCGGGATGCCGATAACATTAAACCACAAGAAATATACGGTGATCGGTGTGGTCAAGGACAGTTCGGCACTTGCCACCACAGCCCACGCCGACGTGTTCTTCACCTTCGGAACTCCCACCACGCCATCACAGTCGGATGACATCTGGTCCATTTATTTCGGGGGTGTCTCAGCCGCACTCCTGGTAAAGGAGGGCGTGGATTTCCAAAGCATACGCGACCAGGTCAAGGCCCGGTATGCCAATCTCGACACCGAGCTGAAACCTCAGGGATGGGAAGCGGTATACCATGAGTCGCCTTACGACCAGGAGGTGCTGGCCATGAACCTCGTGGGCAGCAACGTCACTCCCGACACGTCCGGCGAGAGAAAGATGCGTTACGTGCTGTATGCCATCCTGCTGATAGTCCCGGCCATCAACCTCAGTAACCTGCTGCACAGCCGCATGCACAAACGCATCACTGAGATAGGCGTACGCCGTGCGTTCGGATGCACCCGCTCGCGCATCATCACCGACATCATCTGGGAAAACTTCCTCATCACCCTGGCCGGAGGCCTGGTAGGCGTGGCCTTGGGCGTGGTCTTCGCCATGACATACAGCGGACTGTACGAGAACATACGGACATTCGGCACCGAAGTCACTCCGGCCATCAGCTCGGTGTTGAACTGGGGCACGATCCTTATCGCAGTGGCCGTATGTTTTATCCTCAACATCATCAGCGCCTCGATTCCGGCATGGCAGGCATCGCGCCTCAATCCGGTGGAAGCCATCAACAACAAATAAAAACTATGAAACGTAAACTCTTGACACAGATGCTCCGCGAGTGGAAAGCAAACGTATGGCTTATTCTGGAGCTGGTGATAGTGGTTCTGATACTTCAGTACCTGCTCGGAACATTATACGCGTTGTACAGGCAGCACGGTTATGCCGGCGGTCAGAAACTTGAAGACGTATATTTTGCCGATTTCGGTATTCTTCAAAAGGATAGCGAAGGCTACGTGGAATGGGACAGCATTCATACCTGGCAGTCGGACCTGGACCTGCTGATGACGCAACTGCGCGGCAATCAGTATGTGGAAGTGGCGGCCGTGGGAGGATTCAACTCGTTGCCCTACAACTATAATTTCATGGGCAACCGGTATTATTTCAAGACTCCCGACGGCAAAAAGAGTCATGAATTCACCGTGAATGTGCGCAATATGTCGCCCGAAATGATGGAAGTGCTGCAGATGCACGGACTGAAGGGCGAGACACCCAAGCAACTGGCCGACATACTGCGCAAGGGCGAGATCGTGCTCGGAGAAACCGAAGAGCCGGAAGATTCCGACGAACCCACGGCTCTTGACGCGGTGGGCCGCGAGGCTTACAACGTAAGCGACTCGCTCAGCTACCGGCGTGTCGGCGCAGCGGCTCCCGGCATGAGACGCAACGATTACGAAAGCCTATGGCACAAAACCGTCTATGCGACCCTTGAACCGGAACAGGCGTCTATGATCGCGGTTCGGGTCAAGCCCGGAACCGGAAACAGATTCCTGGAGTCACTCACCGACAAGGACCGTCAGGCAGGCAATGTCTATCTTTCCAATATGGAGTCCGTCAGCGACATGCGTGACAGGGCGCATCTGGACATCAACCAGGCCATCCGTAATTTCGTAATCTGCTCGCTGTTCATAATGCTGGTGATATTCTTAGGCTTCTTAGGCACATTCTGGTTCCGCACGCAGCAGCGCGTGTCGGAGATAGCCATACGCAAGGTGAACGGCGCCACCAACGGCGACATCTATGTCCGCTTCTTCAGCGAGGGCCTGATCATGCTGGCCATGGCTGCCGTTATAAGCGTTCCGCTTGCGTTCTGGCTGTTCAGGGAGGAATCGCTCAGGGCTACTTTAAGCCTGCTTGAACTTGACAACACGATGTTGGCCGGAGGCGCCATAGCCACGATACTGGTCTTAGGCATTACCATCGTATGCAGCATCTATGCGCCGGCGCGCCGCGCCACCCGCATCGACCCTGCGGCGGCTCTCAAAGACATGTAACATGAATCCTCATAAGTTTCTCATACCTATAATAGCAGGAATGCTTGCGCTCGTCCCCTGCCCAGCCAGAGGTGAGCGCGAGCTGACCCTGACGCTCGACGACGCCATAGCCATGGCACGCGTGCAGAGCGTGGACGCCGCCGTGGCCCTCGACGAATTGAAGACCGCCTACTGGCAGTGGCGCAGCTACCGCGCCGACCGGCTGCCTGAAATTTCGATCGGAGGCAAACTTCCGTCGTACAACGACCGCTACACGTCGTATATGAACGAAGCAGGTGAGTACAGTTTCGTGCGCACCCATAACCTCGACGCCTCGGCTACCCTCTCCATAAACCAGAACATACCCTTCACGGGCGGCAAGATCAGCCTCAGCACTTCGCTGGACTATATGCGGCAGTTCGAGGACGGCGGCTCCGACCGCTTCCTGACCGTACCCGTGGCCCTGACACTGCAGCAGCCGGTGTTCGGCGTCAACACCTTCAAATGGGACAACCGCATAGAGCCGGTCCGCTTCTCCGAAGCCAAGGCGGCGTTCCTGAGCGCTACGGAAAACGTTGCGCTGGCCACCGTAAACCATTTCTTCACGTTGGTGATGAGCCGCGAGAACGTGGCCATAGCGGAACAGAACCTGGCCAACGCCAACAAGCTGTACAGCGTGGCGGTGGAAAAACGCGAGATGGGGCAGATCAGCGAGAACGACCTGCGTCAGATGGAACTGAACGTATTGGACGCTCAGTCCGACCTGACCGACTGCAAGAGTACGCTGAAAAGCGACATGTTCACGCTCCGCTCGTTTCTTGATCTTGGCGAGGACGTGGAGATAGTTCCCGTTGTACCCGACAAGGTGCCGGAAGCAGACGTCACTTACGACGACGCGCTGACACGGGCATTAGACAACAATAAGTTCGCGCAAAACATACGGCGCCGTCAGCTTGAGGCCGACTACGAGGTGGCCAAGGCCAAGGGCGACATGCGCCAGATCAATCTGTATGCGCAGGTGGGCATCACGGGCACCGACCGCCGGTTTACGGATGCTTACTCCCGGGTACGAAGCAACCAGCTGATAGAGATAGGTTTCGAGATTCCGTTGCTGGACTGGGGCAAGCGGCTTGGCAAGGTGAAGGTGGCCGAGAGCAACCGGCGCGTCACCGAAAGCCGCCTGCGCCAGGAATCGCTCGACTTCCATCAGCAGCTGTTCGTATTGGTGGAGCGCTTCGGCAACCAGCAGCAACAGTTGTCCATCGCCACGCGCGCCAACGAGATTGCCGACCAGCGGTACCGCACCAATTTCGAGACTTTCCTTATCGGCAAGATCTCCACTCTGGACCTCAACGACTCGCAGTCCAAGAAGGACGAGAGCAAACGCCGCTACATCAACGAGCTGTACAAGTTCTGGAACTACTGGTACCAGCTCCGGTCGCTCACGCTCTACGACTATGAAAACGACGGCGACATAAACGCCGACATCGACAAGCTGTGCAAGATGTAAGGTCAAGTTTCAAGATGCAAACCGATTAATTCTCTTAACTTTTTACTAAATTTGCACTATGATACTGATAGTAGACGATGACAGTGCCGTGAGGACATCCATATCCCTTGCGTTGAAACGCGCCGGCTATGAGCCGTTGCCTGTCAGTACGGAGACGGACGCACTGACAGCCGTTCGCGACGAACGCGTCCGGCTGGCGGTTCTGGACATGAACCTTACACTGAGCACTACGGGACAGCAGGGCATCGAGATACTGCGCAAGTTCCGCATACTCCGTCCCGACATGCCTGTGATCATGCTGACGGCCTGGGGCACGATTCCGCTGACGGTCGAGGCTCTGAATTATGGAGCGGTCGACTTCATGACCAAGCCCTGGAGCAACGAGGACCTCATATCCAAGGTCAGGAAGGGATTGGAACGCAGCGAAACGGAGCGCAAGGCCCGGGACCATACCGAGACGCTGGACGAAATGGAGCGGGAGGCGATTCTCGCGGCTCTGAAACGTTGCGGCGGCAATATGTCGGATGCCGCCAAACAGCTCGGCATCACCCGCCAGTCGCTGTATCGCCGGCTGGAGAAGTACAAACTATAACCTATATTAACGGTGAGGTACAAGATATATACGGTTCTGATTGTGTTGCTGACGGTCGCCACAGCGATAGGCGCGCTGTGCGGACTGTCATGGACATGGATTGCCGGCGGTTGTGCGGCGATTCTGATTGTCCTTGCGTTTCAGTACCGTTCTGTCAGCAAGCCGCTGCGGGCGGTGGAGAACGGCATGTATCTTCTCAGGGACCAGGACTTCAGCAGCCGACTGCGCCTTACCGGGCAACCCGATGCCGACCGGGTGGTGAATCTGTACAACAGCCTGATCGAGTCCATGAAGGCCGAACGGCTTAAGACTCAGGAACAGGACCGTTTTCTGAGTCTTGTGGTGGACGCCTCCCCTCTCGGCATAGCGATATGCGATTTCGACGGAAACATCACGGAAACCAACCGCGCCTGGAACGCCATGCAGTCGCCGGCCATGACCAAGGCCATCGAATCCGTGGCCGACGGCGAGTCGCAGACCGTACGTCTGGCTGACGCCCTGATAGTGCGTATATCGAAACTTTGGTTCATGGACTCTGGATTCAAACGCCGGTTCATCTTGGTGGAACGTCTGACTGACGAGATTGCCGCGGCCGAAAAACAGATGTTCAACAAGATAGTGCGCACCATCGGCCACGAGGTGAACAACACATTGGGCAGTGTCATTTCGGTGCTCGACTCTCTCGGCGAGATGCATCAGGACGATCCCTTCGCGGCCGACGCCATAACGAGCAGCACCCGCAGCTGCACCAACTTGGTCAATTTCGTGCGAGGATACGCCGACATCGTCAAGCTGCCGCCCGTAACGCCCGAACCCATACGACTGAATGAATGGATGGCCGGGATACTCCCAACCCTCAAGGCCCTTGCGCCCGATAACGTGACGGTAACGTTCACGCCGGACGCATCCGCCGGAGAAGCATATATCGACCCCATGCTGATGGAGCGCGTCATGATCAACATAGTGCGCAACGCCGCCGAAAGCATCGGCGACCGTCCGGACGGCCTGATTCAGATTCAGACGGAATCCAACGGCATCAAGGTAACCGACAACGGCCGCGGCATCAGCGACGAAACGGCAGCAAAGCTCTTTACCCCCTTCTTCTCCACCAAGCGGCCCGACCGCGGCCTGGGTCTGATGCTGATAGCCGACATCCTCCGCGCCCACCGCGCCCGTTTCTCCCTCGCCACCGCCCCCGACACCGCCCCCGACACCCGCCTCACCACCTTCGCCATCAACCTCACTTCCCGTTGCGTCTGAGACTTCTCGCCGTAGCCGTCACTTCCCATTGCGTCTGAGGCGTCTCGCCGTAGCCGTCACTTCACACTATTCCTGATTATTGGTGTCCGGTAAAACTTTTGATGAGTTTTTGGCTATAAGTTTGCCGGAC